>JGI1221J13441_10000490_pt1 | contig 17847 bp, 33 predicted proteins | sample LakVidmifraction_4_FD_13441 | JGI IMG/M metagenome (IMG submission 13441) | reverse complement strand
GACCCTAGAAAACCATATTAATAATCTTGAACAAGAGCTGGCTGATTTGGAAGAGGAAGCTTCACTTATTGAAGAGGAAGCTTCACTTATTGAGGAGGAAGCTTCACTTATTGAGGAGGAGCTAAACGGCCTCTACATAGAGCTTGACGCTACACGAGATGGGGAGGAATAGATGGCTAGACTAACACAAAACGATAAAGATCGTATTGAGGGCTTAGACAGCTTGGGATATACGAGTAGAGAGATTTCAGAGATTGTCCTTGGTAGAGGAAGTCGAAAGAGTACTGTAAACGACCATCTGGCTAAGGTGGAGGGCGAGGTGAGTTCCTACGAGGTTAGAGAGGATTATAATCACACACAGGTTGGGCCAACAAGTTCTGTGGATAACTCACGCATCCTGAATATTTCAGATATGCACATTCCGTACCACCACCCTGACCTACTAGCCTTCCTACAGCACTTGAAGGATAAGTATAACCCCACTCGCATTATCTGTCTGGGGGATGAGCTTGATAAACACGCACTGAGCTACCACGATAGTGACCCAGACCTGCCTTCAGCTGGGGACGAGCTAAAAGCCAGCATACCAATTATAAAGCAAATCTCTGAGATGTTCCCTGTAATGGACGTTCTCGAGAGTAACCATGGAAGTTTGGTTTGGCGGAAGGCTAAGACTCATGGCATCCCACGTCACTACCTCAAGAGCTACAACGACGTTCTTGGTGTGGACGACAATTGGAAGTGGCACTTTGATATGACGATTAAGCTTCCTGATGGGAGCTTGTGTTACTACCACCATGGGAAGTCAAAGGATGTATTGAAGCTGACCCAGCAAATGGCCATGTCGGCGGTACAAGGCCATTTCCATGAGGATTTTAAGATACACTATTGGGGTAATCCCACAGGCCTATACTGGGGATTGCAGAGCGGCTGCTTAATTGATGACGATAGCTATGCTTACGCGTACAATAATGTTAACATCAAACGTCCAGTGGTTGGCACGAGTCTGATCATAGACAGCCACCCAGTACTGGAGCCAATGGTACTTTCTGGGGACGGTAGATGGAGGGGGTATTAATATGTACGATTATTGGAAGGATGCTCCAGAGTGGGCAACCCTAGTAGTAAAATCAGGATATGGTGCGGAGGAGTTTTACTTGGAAACAAAGGAGAAGGGTATGTCAGGACATATTAGAGGTGTTAGTGAGGGTGGTATGGGTTTGACAATTGCATCTAAATTTCATGATTGGTATGATGCTCATCATCGAGATTCTAAAGTTGTCTCACGGCGTCCTGAAGAGGGTGTTGAAGAAACCCTACCACGTCTACTAACAATAGAAGAGATGGAGCTTCTAGACGATCTGGGGATGCTTGACTACGTTCTTGAAGAGGGGATTGCAACGCCTGAACATATTGTGGATGTGGAGACAGGTTTGAGCGTCACAGTTTACAATTCTGAGACTGGGGACATTATCTACAACTTTTGTGAAGATGAAGGTGAGGACGTCTTCCACGTTGAGCACTTTGCAAACGTCATGGCGGATGCGTATAAGCACTTAGGGTTTCAGAATACAATGGTAGTTAGTTTTGATCTTGATGACACAACAAGAATGATCAGATTTGACCCTAAGGAGATGTAAGGGCTGTCTAATACCTCTTGCCACTAGGAAATTAAAGTAAATCTATAGAGCCCTCTTCTGGAGGGCTTTTTCATCAGAGTAAGGAGAAGTAATGACACTTAATTTAAGCCTGCAACCTACATCACAAGAGATATGGGAGTCTAAGTACCAGCTCAAAGACCAACATGGGGTACCAGTGGACCTTGACATAAACGATACACACGAGCGTGTTGCAAGGTCATTATCTATGGTAGAGGATGATAAGGAGTACTGGTACGAGAAGTTTTTATGGGCACTCCAGAATGGTGCCACCCCCGCTGGGAGGATTATGTCCAACGCTGGCGCTGAGGTACATAAGCCAGCAACCAGCCTGATAAATTGCACAGTATCCCAGATAGTACCAGACAGTCTTGCGGGTATCTTAGAATCTAATACACAAGCCGGCCTGACTCTGAAAGCTGGTTGTGGCGTAGGATATGAGTTTTCCACGATACGTCCGAAAGGAGCTTTTGTCGCGGGTGCCGGTGCGTATACTTCGGGGCCGCTGACATTCATGGATATTTTTGACTCCATGTGTTTTACAGTGAGCAGTGCTGGAGGGCGACGTGGGGCTCAAATGGCGACTTTTGCTATATGGCACCCTGATGTAGAGGCGTACATTGAAGCTAAGCGGGAGGACGGGCGTCTTAGGCAGTTCAACTGCTCCCTATTAGTGGATGATGAATTCTTTAAGGCTGTTGAGGAAGATGGGGATTACCCCCTAGTGTTCCCTGTTAGGAAGAAAGACGAGGAACGAGGTCTTGCTACTAAGCCCCAAGTACTAAAAACTAGATTTTGGGAGAAGAGTTACTGTGACAGTATGGGTTACATCGTTAATGAGAACGACGAGATACTCTGTGAGGTTTACAAGACAGTAAAAGCCCGGGATCTATTCAACACAATCATGCGGTCAACTTATGATTATGCTGAACCGGGACTCCTAATGATCGACAGGATCAACCAGTATAATAATAACTGGTTTTGTGAGGAAATCCGCGCTACAAACCCTTGTGGAGAGCAGCCACTTCCACCAGAGGGTTCCTGCCTACTTGGTAGTATTAACGTAGCACTCTTTGTGGAAGACCCATTTACTGACAAGGCTAAGTTTAACTTTGAGCGTTACTCAGAAGTTATCAGGGTGTTTACACGGATGCTGGATAATGTGGTGGACAAAAGTGGTCTGCCTTTGGAGGGTCAGAGAGAAGAGATACTGTATAAGCGTAGGCACGGTATGGGGTTTTTGGGTATTGGTAGCGCCTTGTCTCTGCTGGGCGACCAGTATGGCTCAGACAACTCTGTAGAATTTGTTGAGAAGGTTATGAAAGTGATGGCCCTAGAGGGTTTCAAGGAGGGTGTTAAGCTTGCCAAGGAGAAGGGGGCAGCACCAATCTTTTATGACTCCACCAACGGCGTTAGCAATAAAGAACTATGGGTATCTGGACAGTATATGACCAAGATTTGGGGGGAATGTCCTGAGCTAAGAGAGGAGGCTTTGGAATGGGGTTGCAGGTTCACACACCACACCTCCATAGCTCCTACAGGCACTATTAGTCTCTCCTTGAACAATAATGCGTCAAATGGCATTGAGCCTTCTTTCTCACATCACTACGTTCGCAACGTGATACGTGAAGGTAAGAAGTCAAAAGAGTCTGTAGACGTCTATAGTTACGAGATGCTGTTATACAGACATATAACTGGGTTTGATAAGGTTCCAGATACCTTCAGCACCTCTGAGAGTGTGAGTACGTACGCCCACGTTGACCTACAGGCTGCGGCTCAGAAGTGGTGTGATAGTGCGATATCCAAGACTATCAATGTGCCCACAGATATAAGGTTTGATGACTTTAAAGATATTTACACGTACGCACACAAGTCAGGATTGAAGGGTGTTACTACGTTTAGGTTTAACCCCGAGGCTTTTCAAGGGGTACTCATAACAGAGGAAAACTTGAAGGCAACTAAGTACCGTTTTGAGACGGACAGTGGGGAGAGCATAGAAGTGGCAGGTGATGAAACAATTTGGTATGATGGGGAAGAGCACACAGCGGCCAACCTCTATGATAGTTTAAAGGAGGGGTATTATGGAAAGTTCTAAGTTTACGTTGGAAGGCAAAATAGTGAAGTACTCTCTGGTGGACACTAAGAAGTCAGATGAGGTGATTAGCCAACCAGTGATTGTTACTGACGTCAAGCTGCCTAGCGACTCACCAGCCAGAGTAAAAACTCTGAGGGCGGAAGGGCGGAAGTGGTACTTGACCGTTGTCCACCATGAACAGTCAGAGGCCCCCTTTGCATTGTTTTGTACCACCAATAGTAAGGAGAAGTCTGCACAAACCAGTGACGCAGTGGAGCTGTTGATGAGCTTGGCGAGGGGTAATGGGGTCTTGGAAGAGCATGTTGATGCCTTGGAGGAAAAGATTACCAATGACAACAATGTTAATAAGCTCACAAGGTCTATCAGCCTATTATTGAGACATAGAGTGCCAATCACAGATATTGTGACGGCACTGGATAACACCTCAGACATGTTCGTAGGATCATTCCTTTTCCAGATTAAAAAGTTCTTATCACAATATATTAAGGATGGTGATACAGTTGAAGGTGGGGAGTGTGATGACTGTGGAGGTACACACTTAGTGTTCTCTGAAGGCTGTATGACTTGTGCAGACTGTGGAAGTTCTAAGTGCGGCTAGAGAGCCCTTGTCGTGGAGTGTGCTATTTACGTGGCACTCTCTGCGTAGGGTGTTTCAGAAACATAGAAGAGATAGCTTCATGGGGGAGTCTTGACGTGTCAGAGCGTATGGAGATTATGCGAGAAATAGACTCTAGGGCGAAGTGTCCAGAGTGCGGTGTTTGGAATAAGTGCGCGGTGGAGGAAGGGTGGTCACCTAATTTATGCTGGTGTATGCAGGAGCCCACAAGGCTGGTAAGCTCAGAATACCCGGCTTGTTTATGTAGAACATGTTTTAAAATTGAGGAGGAATGATGTACACAGTATATGGAACGGATAGTTGCCCTTGGTGTGATAGGGCTATAGAAATACTAGAAAAGCTGGGAAAGGGGTATCAACATGTGGATGTTGGGGAGGATGAGGCAGCTCAGAATATGTTCAGGGAGGAGGGTTTGCGGAGTGTGCCACAGGTCTACTTTGAAGGATATAGGATTGGAGGTTTTGAGGCCCTTAAGAAACACTTAAAAAGCTAAGGGGGTAATATGAAGACTAAGCATATGGTAGCCTATATGGAGACCGCAGAGGCCTTTGCAAAGTGCTCAACCTCAACACGTCTAAGTGTGGGAGCTATACTGGTTAAGGATAACCACATAGTGAGTTGTGGATATAATGCTCTCCCTAAACACCTTGATGGGTCTCTGGAGGGGCCTGATGGGCAGACCTTGCCCGAGGTCAGACACGCTGAGAAGAACGCCTTAATGGCCCTAACAAAGAGCAATGAAAGCTCCGTAGGGGCAACGCTCTTCTGCACGCACGCACCCTGTAAATCCTGTGCAATTGATATTGTTGACGCAGGCATAACCACAGTGTACTATCAGGACGTATACCGCTCTGAGGAGGGCATAATACACCTCAATAGTTGTGGGGTGTCTGTCTTCACCTTGAGAGGTGGGGAGGTTAATAGGGACATGAGGGGAACACTCATCGAGACTTGCGAACACATTTGGGCAGTAGCGGGGCTTAGGATGTTTTGTATGTTATGTAACGAGGAGAAATAAGGAGTTGCTAACCCATGTTGGAGACTACTCCGCAATTGCTGCAGACCTGAGTCTTGTAAAATAAAGTTTGACATTCAAATAAGGAGCTCGTAGTATGGATGAGGTCGAAGGAGAAACGGTGGAGGAGGTGAGAGACCTTACCAAGTACGATGAAGATCCGAACATAGTGTATGTGTTAAGTGCATTTATTGAGGACGTAGTAGTTGCAACATTTGTTTCAAAAACATATCAGGTAGGACTTGACCTAGCCGAAGTATTGGTAGAAGATGATGAAGACATCGAAGGAGTCACGTTACTACGGATACGTACAGACACTTTAAATCAAACTGAAGTATGGCATTAATAAGGAAGAGGATTTATGAACACCAATACCAACGAGACACTTGAGGAACTTATGGAACACGAATTTGGCCAACCACAGTCTGAGAATATGCCCCAGCCAAAGTCTAAAAAGGGACTTTCAAAGCAGGAGCGCAAGGCTTCCAAAGACTTTAGACGTAATAGGAAGAATGCCCGTGGACGTGGTTGGCAAGGTGATGGGGGGGAGGTGTGAAATTATTCTTTAAAGATAAGTCAGGAGACTTTAGAGTAGTGGATGCCCCAATTGAGTTGGATCTGGACGAGCAGGAAAGTGTTAAGAAAATGATTGTAAGGGATGCGGGAGTAGTGGTACAATCAGTTGTGTTGAGTGTTGTTGAAGATACTAAAGAAGATATAGTTCCTGAGGAGGAATTGGCATGAGCAACAAGATACTACGTAAAATGATTGAAGGTTCAGAGGGTAAGTTTTTCTCAGTGGTCTTTAAGAAGGCTAATGGAGATCTGCGTGAGATGAATTGCCGCACTGGTGTTAAGAAGCACCTTCGTGGTGGTGACTCCACAACAGCTCACAAGGATAATCTGGTGACTGTCTGGGACACCGAGAAAAAGGCGTATCGGTGCATCAACCTTGACACTGTGACTAAGGTGTCTCTAGAGGGTAAAGTGTTTGAGGTGAGCAATGGCGAGTAAGGCGTACCACCAGAGGAGCCTTGGTAAGATAATGAGGAACTACTACGACTCCCCTGACCGTGTACATTTTAGGCTTGGACAGTGGTTTGTAAACCATTACATAGCGGGTGCTTGGGGGGACTTGTTCTACACGGAGGATGACGCTAAGGCCGTGGCAATGATTGCACAATGGCTGACTGACAATAGCCGTGTTAATAGGATGCCTAAGGGGGTTAGTTAGTACGTAAGCCCTTCGGCGTTACGAGGGGCCACTAGAAAGAGCTCTGAAAGCATCTGATGGCTGATGCTAGCAAAAGGGGCGGGGGAATGATTCGCGATAGATCCCCTGTGAGATATGCGACTGCTGTGAGCAGTGAGCGCCAGTTCGATTCTGGACAGAGCTCTTTCTAGTGTGGCGGGCGGCTACAGTATTGGCCACCGTCTGGGTAGGTACACCAGCAGGGGAGACCTTGCCGCCACACCCATAATTGTCTTTAAGTGTTTTTACAGGGGGCATTGCTATATTTACCACTAGTGAAGGGGAGTAAGCGCACTCTTCGACCCATTGGGGGAGTGTCCCTGTAAGAGCATTTAGAGAGTTTCAGGGCCTATAGCTTAATAGTAAAGCCACCGTCTCATAAACGGTAGAAGGAGCGGGGCGGAACCGCCTAGGCCCACCAAATTACGCCGCGTGTCCCCTCACCAGCCTCCTAAGCTGGAACCTAAAAAGAGGGAAGAAGGTGAGAGGTTTGATTCCTCCATGTGGCTCCAAACACAGCCCTCTCCNCGAGGGCTTTTTANTACCTAAAATAAACCTAGAAAGGAATTGCAACATGGCTAGAGGTCAGGCACCATACAAGGGTAAGGATCATATCCATAAACCTAAGAAGGGAAAGGCAGATATGAACGCTACAAAAAGTCTGGCAATAATCCTACTACTGACACTATCAACAACAGCAATGGCTGACAACACCCTGCGTCTAGAATTCGGAGGATGGAGTAGTCACGCATCCTTGCTCTCAGACGGTATAACAAATGAGTCCCATGACATTATCGCAGCTGACTGGAAAGGCGTTGCTGTTGGGAGGTTCAACAACTCATTTGGGAGGGAGACATGGTTCATCGCCAAGACTTGGAGGAGCTCCAACGTGTTCGGAGTAGACAACTTGGATGCCGTGGCCTCACTAGGGTTGAACAAGGGTTATAGGGGGTGCTACAGAGATAGTGATGATAGTGGTAAGATTTGCCCTCACGGCTACTTTGGGTTTGACTACTCCGTTAAAAGGGTTTACATTAGCATCAAGACTCAGATTGCAGCGACTATCTTGAGCTTTGGTGTTAAAATATTCTAGGAGGTGTTATGACCAACTACAAGAAAGATTACGAGGCGCTTCTAGGCTACCTCCAAAATTACACTCATGAATCAGACTTACCAGACCAGCAAGCACTGGTAGACTTATACTGGGATGCCCATTGTGTAGTACCCAAAACTTGGGTAGGCATCCCCTACTACAAACACCACAATGCTGCAAAAGCTCTCTGGGCAAAGCTGGACAGAGAGATCTACTTGAAGAGGAGAGAACTTTGAAAGATATCAAGAGGATGCTAAAGATTCGTACAAGGGTGATGTTGGACATTTTGCTGTGCATCTCATTCATCTGGTTGGTGCCAGTCTTTGCCCACAATGAGCGTAAGGGTATCAAACAGGAGTGGCGGGAATGGAAATTTTGTGTACACCTGCTTGGGTTAGAGTGGTATTTCTCAGAGCGTTTCACAAATACCCAAAGGGTGACACTTTACAATGAGGAGTTTGAATATGACGATTAATGTGGCAGAGGATTTTCGCATCAAAACTGACAAGCACTGCTGGATCCTTGAGGCGCGGTCTGACGGTCTCACTAGAGAAGGTGAGCATAAGGACTCTTGGAGCACCACCTATCACCCAACACTCGGACATGTGGCCCGTAAGATTATGGATTGTGAGATGAAGTCAGAGGTTCTGAAAAATGAGGTTGACAATGTGTTGAAGCTGGAGGAGACTATGACCATCCTTGCAGAGAAGCTTGGGGACAAAATCACTAAGGGGTCGGAGAGCAGCTAATGAACTGGGTAGACAAAATAGTCACTGTTGATGAGAAAGCTATGGAGGTGACCATTACTAGCCTCCTGAATGGCAAGCAGAAGACCTATAAAAATTACAGGTGTTTTCATTCGACCTTGGACATCCTTTATGACCTGCAGGGTGTACTGGGACACCCATTGAAAGGCGCAGAGGGGTATAAGCCCTACTATGATGTCTTCACCAAACATTATGGCTGCCCTGCCAGCCATTTTAAGAAGGTGTTTAACATGGTTATGAAAACCCTGTGGGTTACGCCTGTGGAGAAGTATGTACAACGCTATTGCTTTGGCAAGGTGATGTACAAGAAGTCCACAGGGGGTTTTAAGGATGCACATAAGGTTGGCATCAACCCTATCAAGTTAAAGACTGTGTGGAAACGTAAGGCCCTCTTAGATCAATCTGAGGAGGATGGACTTAAAACTATCCAACCTCTCTTGTTTCACACTGGGCAAAGTCCGGAGATACTCAAGAAGGTTTTGGGAAAAGGCCTGTGGAAACGTGTGTGCAAGCAGAGTTACTCACGCAATCTGCACATATCCAAACGTCTTGTAGACGAACCCCATATTAAGATGGTGGTGAAGGATCTTATGGAGTTCCCCTCTAAGTACTTGAAGCGTGGGGCTAATAGTCCTGTGCCATTCGACTCTACGGGGTTGGCATACTGGAAGCTGGAGCAGAAGGGGCAAGTACCCAGCCTCACAAAGGAGAAGTTCGCATGGGGTAAATCTGGCAACGTAACTTCCCGAGATATAATGTATAGGATTTCTGATACAGAACGTATGGCGGGGATTCTGGGCTTAAAATTCAACAGTGACTGGACTTGGAATAAGATAGAAGCTAAACACGACGAATTCACCCGCACCATCGAAGCTCAGAAACACAGCTCAGATAAGTTCTTCTGGACTCTCGAGAGTTGGGTTATCAGAGACTCTGAACACACAGTTGAGGAAGAGGAATTTACATACAAACTACTGGATAACGCCTTGGATATAAGAATGGAAGGCAAGGAGATGCGCCATTGTGTGGGGAGCTACTCGGGAGCTTGTAACATGGGGCAGTATATGGTCTACTCTGTCTCACGAGGGGGTGAGAGGTATTCTACGTTGGGTTTCAGCTTAGACTTCAGGACGGGGTTGATAGAGTACAGCCAACAATACCAGTTTGGGAATAAGAGAGTGGACGAACCTGCACAAATTGCTGCTGGGGAACTACTGAACTTACTAGGGACAAGTTTGAAGGCAAGAGATCTGCGTGATGATTGAACATTACAAATTCTCCCCTCATGGGCCTTGGGTGCCAGTGGGTGGAAAGAAGTTCTGCTTTAGTTGTGGCATCATCGCCCTGAACAATCCAGCCTCTCAATGGTGTGTTGACAAGGGGTGTTTATATGACTTACACTCGAACTACCAGAGGACTATGAAGAAACTCACAAGGGGAGATAGAAATGAATGTAGGGGAGCTTAAGAATTTGCTGGAAGGTATTGAGAACGACACCAAAGTGTACGTATACGCAGACCATGGGCAGGATATGGAGGTGGCTAGTGGTGTGCAGGAGGATTATGTTGTAGAAGAATATGGGGAGACGTATGCTGTCCACGAGGATGATATGGAAGAGTACACAGACGATGCGCTTCCCAGAGCGATAACAATCCACGGGAACTAATATGCGCAGGCTAACCTTAGCAATACTCACTCTGTGGCTCCTCACAACTCCTGCACAGGCTTTAGAGTGTAGAGCCTTATCATCGCAAGGGTTGAGTACAAAGCAGGTGGAAACGCTTCACAGGAGCTTTATAGCAGGTGCCAAGGATGGCTTATCGTACAGCCTTGCGGCAGTGGCATGGCAGGAGTCTTCGGCAGGAGTGCAATTAGAGAATCCTAATGACCCCTCCTCAGGTGTTTTCCACGTGACAGTGGGGAATGCTCTCCACTACTCGGGTTGGGAAGACACAGAGGCCAACCGACAAGTGATGTACGGGGTGTTGAAGCATGACTTTGACACCTCAGCCGAGTACGCTACGCTAAACCTTAAGTTCTGGATACGCTTACATGGGGAGGATTGGATGAAGGTATGGGCCTCGTACAATGCGGGTTACAATGTTAGTGCAGGAGCGGGGTACTCAAGGGATATTGCCGAGAAAGTTAAGGTAATTGGGAAATGTGGGTGGTGACATGATAATCGTAGGAAGCACAGCCTTAAAGTTCTATGGACTAAATCGGGCCGAGCCTAAGGATGTAGATTGGTGGGCATCTTGGCAGATTGCACAGTGGATGACAGGGGCGGACGTGGCAATTATGCCTGAGAGTATTATTGACGCCGTGCCAACATCCCCTGAGGGATACGCCACATCTGATGCAGTGTACACAATTAAGTGTTCGCACCTAGCTTGGGATATTAAGTGGGAGAAGACTAAGAATGACATCCTGTGGCTTAAGTCTAGAGGTTGTGCTCTGTTACCAGAGCTTTATAGTGCCCTAGTCGAGCACTGGAAAGTGGAACATGGGGACAAATCTTTCCTAAGTCTTTCAAAAGGAAAGGAAAATTTCTTCAATGACCATGTCACGTATGTGTATGACCATGACCATTTACATAGGGTTGTGGCAAGCCCGGGTAGTCCCATGTACGAAAGATGCTTAAAAGACGGTGAAGAAGTCTTGATTGACAAGACCAAGTTTGATAAGTTACCCTTTGAAGATCAGGTGAGGATGTTTCGAGAGGAGATTGCCGTCATAGCCATAGAAAGGTGGCTGGTAAACCCCCACTGGAAAGGTAGGGTGAGTTGGTACAAGGCCCACGGGCTGGCACTTAAGAAGACCATCACAAGCCTTACCAAGAACTGGGCAACAGATTTCATAGTGCAACACCTCGAGGAGTTTGTTAAGCCTTACTTCTCGTACTTTGAGAATATAAATGAATTGGAGGAAGGACTTATGAGTAAAGTTGACATGAAAGTTTTTAAGGATCTGCTAGTAGTATCTGAGCACAGCCATATGGATAAACTTATCCTAAGCTTGGCAGATGGGGATTTTGATGAGTACACTAACGAAGTCTACTCACTGGCTGAAGATGATGCAGATGCTGAGGTGGGCACCGCTTGGATGGCCCTCAAGTACAACGACCCTGAACGTGCAGAGCCCCAACGCATGTACTGGGCTGTTAAGAGTGCAGCAATTGAGAAGTACAAAGAACAGCTTGGTAAGGTGGCTGACTATGAACGCCTTGACCAAAACGGGGGAGGGGAAGGTGGTTCAGAGGACTGCGACGGGGTCTTCCGGCTTGATGGAAAGATTTACCGAGCTGCGTGGAGCTATTACTCCCACAATGGCTACGAGTATGATGGCATCGTTGACACACTTCGAGAGGTATCTCCCGTACAGAAGGTGGTGATCATTTATGAGTAATATTAGAGACGAACGTGACCAACTGTTGGGGATCCTTCAGGATATTCTTGATGGACAAGATGCTTTTGAGTTATATCGCCAGACAGGGTACACTGAGGAAGTCTGTCAAGAATGGATCAACTACGTGGAGAGTTTAAAATGAAACTAACACAAGGCTTAGCAATCGACATGTCTAACCATCTGCACCTTTGGCCTGCCGTGAAGACAGTGCTACGTGAGCAAGGGTTTAGTCGGCACCTTTACTGTGACAAGTATATCAACAATGAGTCATATATTGGAATTGACGCAGGTGGTGATCTAGTACCTTGGTTGGAGCAGCAGTCATACCTCTGCACAGGGCGTGTGTCAGCTACTAGGTTCCTTGCCAACAATGGTGTACCACTTGGAGAGCATAACACCCAAGAAGAGGACAACAAGGTAAATGTCTTCCAACGGGCCCTACTAGAGGCTATTGAAAGCCCTGAGACATCTTATAATGGGCACTCACAATTGACTCTAGAGTCCCTATCCCTAACGTCATGCCTAGAGATCACCAAAGCATTAGAAGAGCGATATGTAATGTCCTCATTAACCTTACAGTGCAATGGTGACCAGATAGGCGGGTGGGGTGGTAGCGTCTACGCACTAAACTTNTGGAAGACTGGGGAGCATACTCTGGGGCATACTGACAAGCTATTGTTTGGTATCAATAAAATNACAGGAGTTTGAATTATGAATATTAAGAGCNTAAGGTGTTTTGAGGAAGTTGCTAGGGTTATTGGTGAGGAACCTGCGGAGTTGGAGTTGAGAAAGGTTGATGTATTCGTGAAAGACGCCGAGCTAAAGCTTGCCTTTATTTGGATGGCCACACCTCAGGGTAACTCTTTCTGGGCAAAGGTTTCACTGGGACTATCCCCCTATGGTCAGCCCAATACACCAGACCCCGCTGAAACTCCCCCTCCATCTTTCGGGGATATCTTACATTGCGAGGAAGAACCTTGCACAGTCTTGAATACAAATGGAGATAACTTCTTAATAGCCTTCTCAGATGGCAGCTCAGACTGGTTTCACAAGTCCTTCTTAGACGAGTATAAAAATACCCAAGAAGAAGATATACTCGCACAAGTGTTGACAGACTGGAAAGCCCAGAGCCTTGACCATGCTTTTGACACCCCTTTTGACAAGGTGACACTCTACGTGAAGGACATTGCAAACTTCATCATTGACAATGGTTATAGAAAGGAATCAAAATGAGTAATTATCAAGGGCTTGCACTTAATCCTGCGAGCCATGTGATTGAAAAGGCTTCGTTTGTGGACAATTACTACGGGCCCCACCGTTATGGTGTAGTGTTCTCGGATGTCTCAGTCTACCCTGAGCATCAACTAGTAACACTGCACCCTAACACAGTACTCGGAGAGAACACTGTAGTAGCTTCCTACCAACACCACCAAGCTGGAGTGGATCTGGAAGAGGGTTACTGGTGGGGGAGCTGTCGGGCATTAAAGATCTCATCACATTTGGTGGGGTCACATTGGAAGATTCACTGTATAGCTTCATAGCGTCTGTGGAAGAGTATAAGGAGGACTTGAAATGACACCTTGCGAAAAGTTTGGATATAAAGTTGGTGATAAGTTTATCTGCCTAGATGGTGAGGAGTTTGAAACTGGAACAGAGTTGACACTCGTTGCTGACGATAATAGTGACTCACCTAAATTCTCTGATGGGGTATGTAGTTGGTATATGATGCTGGGATTTGTACAACCCCTCAAAGCTACACCCTCTCTAGAACACCTCAGAAAGTTGTGCCAGACCGCACGAATGAGCGTGGAACTGAGGCCTGATGGAGACTTGCAAGTGTGGGATCATAGTCTAGAAGACTGTGTCACTGTGAGTTCAGAACTGGAGGTGCTAGAGATACTGAACGCCAAGATTGTTTTCCTGGAGGTTTGGAATCAGACAGACTGAGACCATTTAACATTATGTGGTGACAATTTGGAAGTAATTTTGAGGGGATGCTTGACAGTGTCCCCTTCCTCGTTTAGAATGTATTGTATCAAGTCAATCAATAGGACTATTAAGATGAAGATTAAGCTGGCAACCAAAGAAGAACGTCAGAATTACGGAGGTATTTACCCTCTACATGGAACTATTGAGACTGGGGGTTTCACACTTGTTCTGGAAGACCTCCGAAGCTATGCTTGGATTGACTCCGACCCTAAGTGGGAGGTTCTAGCCCCAAAGGGGCATTACTTTGACATGCAAATGACACACTCCCTACTGGGCATGTCTCAAGCGGATATCAAGGAGCGAGTATCGTGCTACCCTGTAGTCAAGTGCGAAGTTGGCTGCAGCTGTGGCTATGATGTTGACGAGGGGGAAGAGTGAACACGACCAAGAGAGCACGCTACATCTACCTGAAGGGGTGGATTGTGGAGGAGCGTAAGGAGGCTGACCAAGGCAAGATGGTTTGGGCACGGTCTCACCAAGGTTTGGCAAAACACGAAGCCTACTGGGTGGCATACGGAGTCAATGTTTAAAGGGGAATGATATGAGTAACTGGAAAGATTGGTATGGTGGGGAGTGTCCTGTTAAGGCTGGGACCATGCTGAGTGTAGAGCATCGAGATGGGGAAGTGTTTCATGACCTAGAAATGGGCCAGAGTGTAGAGTGTGGATATTGGCAGCACTACGGCTTTGGGGGAGATATCGTCAAGTACCATCTTGAAGGTGTGTCTGAGGATACGCAAAACCAGCCCCTAGACTCAGCTTACGAAGACCTTATGAAGAGGTTTAAAGAGGACACTGCGAAGGTTATGGAGGATATCCACTCAGACCTTTACTGCGATTACCTCCCACACGTTGAGACAGACACCTTGGCCAATGTGAGTAACAACACTCAGAACGTGGTGGAGAGGATACTGTCAGGTGGATGGGAGCGTACCTCTGATACGTCTGTGGAGGTGATTGATGGGAATGGGTACACACTAAGCATAAGGTTGACAGATGGCCAGTACGACAGCCTACGTAAAAGCCTGTTGGAAGTGATGCCACAGTGCCCAAAGGATATGGAGATCCGGAGTTTGAACCAACGAATCGAGGAACATGCAGCGGACACAATCACGGAGATGGTGATGTATACCCCAGATGAGAGTGAAATGAGCAGTGAAGAAAAGGCATACAATAGCCTTTACTACCACATTGGTAGGGAGGGTTTGGAGTGTGTAGACAACTTACGTGTAGCTCGTAAGGGTGACCCCGAGGAGGTGGAAGCCTACCTTAAACAGACTTTACAAGGTTGTTGTGGATTCTTTGACCTTAACATTAAGATTGACGGGGAAACTTGGTTAGTTGGGTGTAACCACGGGCATTAAGCAGGAGAACAATCATGACTAAGACAATTGAGGAGTGCCTACAAGGGGCTCTCAGGCAATACCGACATAATAATGATAATTCACCTTCACTAAGCGGCCCATTAGGTGGCTTTGTAGTAGCTTATGACAAGGATGAGATTGATGATTTGGTTGATAAGTATTCCCTCAACAGGTTCTCTTTAGGTGAAATGTACGTTGATGACTGCCTTAAACCCCAACAAAAGCAAACCCAAGGGGCTTGGACAAGAATTGACGAAGGTCTCCCTGAGTCCCATGGACATTACATAGTGACAATCTCAGACCCTGATGATATTGGTTGGAGGACAGATATAGCATGGGAGTCTAGGTGGGATGGAGAGTGTTTTACAGAGTGTGACCCTGTAGAGGATGGGCAGCCTGTTGTTGCATGGATGAAGATGCCAGACCCTTACGTTGAATAGTGTTGACATTGGTGTGTAGGGGGTTTAAGATCCCTACATCAACTCACAAAATGTATGCAAAGGAAATTAAGATGAAACTTTCAACAGCAATCCTCACAACAATTCTAGCGTCAAGTCTAGCCTTTGGCTGCACACCAGCTTTGGCAGAGACCAAAAAGGAGGTTTACACAGCGTATTGTCAATCCCTCACCACCCTAGCAAGGGGAATGATGATTAACCGTCAGACAGGGGCTGATACAGAGCGCCTAGAGAGCCTCTACGGGGACATTGATGATGATATGGTGGATGACATGGTAGAGAGCGTAGGGGATGTCTCTATAGCCTCCACAGTGGAGGGTAAAGCTTCCCTAGTTGCGGAGTATAGGGACTTTATCAGAAATGCTTGCAGGGGCTCTTATGGGCTTAACTAATGAGGGGGAGGCGTTGAAAATTATGGAGTTTAATACTCAAAGTTGGCACTACTGGGTACTTATGGATGGGTTTAAGGCCTCTATCTATCGAGGGAATTTTAAGGTCTCTTTGTGCAAGTATTTCTGGATGGTGGTGTGGAGTGTGTTGGTAACCACTCTGGCCGTATTGTTAGGGACATTCTTCGTGAGTGTGTTATCAATAATCGTGTTGGCACCTATAGTGTCTAGTATCAGCTTCTACTTAGGGTTTGGAACACTCTCAATTTTTGGCACTGTGGGGGTCTCGACATGGATACTTTTTGTATTTTCGGGGTTGTACGTAATGAACCAACTCCTAGACTGGTGTAAAGACCTGTTCAAGTGGCTGAGGTACAAGAACTATGTCCGAGAGCAGGCTCCAAAAGGTCTAGTGGGGCAGTATTTGAAGGCTAAGAAAGACAAGGTCTGTCCAATCATTGAGTTTAAGTAGGGGAGAGTAAACCAAGGGGAGCTGTAAAAGGCTCCCTTTTTCATTTGACTCCTATAAAAACCTCCTGTAGACTTCTTTACATCGAGTCAACAAACGCAAAGGAAACACTATGAACAACTTCGACGGAAATCTAGCAGCACTAAACACTTATCAAGCTGAACAAGATGCCTTTGCAGATGTAGAGGTTCACTTAGAGAGTGCCAAGCAGGAGTTCCTAGACGATTGTTACACGGCAGTTATTACGGGTAGTGTGGGGGCTGTTGAGTGCTTCCAAGACTGGGTAAGTGAGAATCCTGAAGTATTTACTCGCCTACTTAGGCAAGCCCACATTGATAAGAAAGCTGATAACGAGATTTTCATGAAATTATCTGACTGGTGTTTTGAGGAGTTTCTGGGGAAAAACTACAATTGTGAGGATATTGACTCATGTAATGAGTTTTTGGGACTTGTTTGAGAGTAATCTGGAGAAATTATATGAACAATCAATTGACAGTGGAAANAGTTAGAGACTCCTTCTCAAGGGATCCAAAAGGCAAGTTGTGGTATCCCCACTAAGACACGCAATGAGATTATTTCAGATGAGGGTTTCTCGACTAAACCTAAGACCATCTCAATGGGCAGGATTTACAGGTTTCACTTTAAGGGTATTGGTGGTGGTATGTGGGAAGTTAGCCTTAGGAACCTAGACGGGAGTAAAGTGTAATGGAGATTGTTAAAAGTTTGAAACCGTACCAAGCCGTAAGATTCGGGGATAGCCTCGTAGTGGCTCTACCTTCTTATGGGGCTATCTTTGAGGTGTGTGGAGTTAGTGTAGAGAACACGCCGCAAGTGGTGGTGGAGTCTCTCGGGGACATTAAGAGGGTTATACCACCAAAGAAGGTAGTGGTAATGTGGGAGAGAGGAGCCGAGGGGATAACTCCAGCTTACTATACCGATCTCCAACGTAACCTATCAAGACATTATGACAATGATCTTGACCAGATGATCTTTCCATCCGTTGATGACGAGGTTGAGTACGTAAGGGGGAAGGCGATCTTAGCAGAGTTCAAACCCGTCTATGAGGAGAGTGGGCGCTACCTTGAGCCTGTGGAAATTACCCTCGTAGGCTCCTCTGAGCCAACTGGAAGTGACTTCATAACAACCCCTTTCAAGTATGGGGAGGCTCACTTTAAGGATTCCTCTGGAGTTTATAAGGTGGAGACCTCCAAGATAGCTTTTGATGCCCTCTCCAAGTATAAGGTGGACAATCCTGACACCAAGATTGACAACCCCACTC
>JGI1221J13441_10000488_pt1 | contig 17895 bp, 10 predicted proteins | sample LakVidmifraction_4_FD_13441 | JGI IMG/M metagenome (IMG submission 13441) | reverse complement strand
GTGAAAACAAAGTTTTCTACATCGTAAGGCATAGGTTTCGCTTTACCAGTACGTTCTTTTCTAAGGCCAATTAAATTGAAGCTTTGGCGTTTAGTATAAGATTGTGATTGCTTTTTTACTTGTTCCCGCTCCGCGGGATCAACAATATCTGCCAAACGGGTGTCCAATTCTAAATCCAGGTATACCTGGTCGTACTTTGGAGTAATAAGCTCCTCTCCACGGCTATAATTAAATGGAATTTTCACGCCCCATTTCTTCGGAAGTAATTGCCCCACGTTAATATTGGTAACGACATCATACTGCTGGGAGTTCTCCCTACTTCTTTGGTTTGGTCCCTGTTCTATAGTTCCGAAACCTACTGTACTTTTTCTTCCGGTAGCAGCCACCGTAGCAAAATCGGCCAAATTGGTATCCATATTTATAATGGTGGCCCAACCGCCTTCATTATCCAGGTCTGAAAGTCTCAACTCATTAAACCAAACCTCTCCACAAAGATCCTGGACCCCGTTGGAGGGCGTGCCATTTTTTACGCCCAACATCAATACACGCACATTTCCAAAACTCGGATTTCCTTTTATGCCGAGTCGTAAATTACCCATCTCGTAAGATTCCTGCTCGTCTATAAGTTCTAAATTTTCAGTGAAGAAATTGAGGTTTCCAGAACTAAGGGAAGGATCCCCTAGAACACTTGTTTTAACCCTTTGTAATAAATTTAAAGACAACTCCATTTTGTTTACGTCGGGCCAAATTTCTTCAGGGGTTTGGGCTCCAAACCCGGTTGGGCTTAGCGGTACTTCAATTTGATAATAATTATCAGAAAAATCGGTTCCCATTCTAATAAAAGCCACTAACTGCCCCTCTTTTAACGGAGATTGTCCCTGCAGAGATTCGGCATGCAAGAACATTTCCAGGTTTTTATACTGCCGCATATCAAGCTGAAAATTTTTATAAACCGCCCGGGCATCCTGGGGCACCAAATCGCAAACCCGCAGGGATAATGACTGCTCGTTTTGTCTTATACTGGTATTGTTCTCATACAATTCTTCTCTAAACACACCCGGTGGCAACACATAAGGAATCGGTTCCCTTTTCTCATTTTCTTCAATATTTACTGCAGAAACTTCAAATAAGGTGTTTTCATTATCTGGTATATTACTCCTATCCCTCAAATCCCGGGTGTAACGGCGGTAATCTCCCCTCACCAATTCCATGGTTCCAAACCTTAACAGGGTTTCATTCTGAAATTCAGATAAAAACATTCGCATAAAACGAATAGATCTAAAATCGGCAATTCCGCCTTTGGCATCGGTAGGTTCGTAAATTGGAACTTTAAACTGTACCCAACGCACCGGGATTTCCTGTCCGTTTCGCATAGTTACCTGCGATTTCTTCTCATCGGTAATATATTCGTTATTGTTCACATCCATCCCGGGATAGAAAGGAATTTCATATTCAAAATAACTGTCTATAGTATTCATCGTGTTATCACGATTCACATCTTCGGCAGTTGGCAAAGTAGTATTCCCCCTATTGGTATCCCCAACTTCGGTGGGCGAGTTTCCCTCAATCCCGTTGTAATTTCTGTAGCGGTTTACAATATCCCCATCGGTATTGAGAAAATACTCGTAATTATCTGCCGCCGGATCGGGAAGGCTGCTGAAATTGGGGAATTTTACCGCTTCATCGGCATCGGAGAGCCCATCGTAACCTACATCCTGATTTTCACGTTGCTGCCCTTCAGAATCAAAAGCATATACCAAAGATTGATCTGCCGGCAACCGGGCCACGTCCGTTGAAATAGTGTTTAACGTACCACCATCGCGGGGCAAGCCATTTTCATATTGTTTGCGACCATCTTTTAGAACGTCTTCAGAAATATTACCTAAATTAAAATTGATGCTTCCTCCGGAATTTCCGGCGTTTTCAGCGTAAATATAAGGATCCATCACCCAAAATTCGATGAACTCTACATTGCTCTGTTCAAAATTGGTGGTATTTACCCCACGCATTATGCCACCAAAATTATTGGTAGGATTTGGTAACCTATTATCGGTTGCAGAAGGATTAAAATTATAAGGTCCCCGTTCTTCCGGAAAATAAGCAACATCCATCGTGTAAACCACCTGGGGTTGTCCCTGCACCACATCGGTATTTGGAAATATTTCGTTCAAAGAAATCCTTCTGGTCGCGTAATTGGAAATATCATTATCTGAAATACCCGATGGTCGATTACTGCTATAGAAAATGGGATCTATGGTGTACCAGGCAATTTTCGCCCTTTTATTTCCTACGTTTATATCTCCATTGGCTAATTCTCCACCAAAATCGAGCGGTACACTACTTAGCTCCCAACTAAGCGGGGAATTAATATCTATAGAGGTTTGTGCAGCTTCAAAATCGTCAATATAGGTAGTTGCCTTTCCGTTGAAATCGTTCACTGCCGGGGCGCCAGGTTGTAAATAGGCAAATTCACCTGTCACAGAAAAGTTAGAAGGCACATCGGTATCTATATTTGGAAGTTTATTCACCAATCTGGTGAAAAACGGCACCTCGGTAGAATAATTAAGGTTTATGCCAAAAATGGAATTATTGATAGGCTCATAACTATAATTGGCTTTCTGGGTAAGTGGTTTTTCTTTCAGGTTTAAATAAGTAGCTCCCACCAGAAAATTTTCATTAAACTGGTGTTCTACATTTATCCCCGTAAAACGTTTAGTTTGCTGCCCAAACAAGGCATTGTTTTCGGTATTTACCTGGATGGGGATATCTGAAGCCAGCAGTGCTTCGTCAATAATCTGCACCCTGCCCAGTTCGTAATTAACCACATAATCTACTCCTTCTTGCAACAATCTACCTCCCGCAGTTACGGTAACCGAGCCCGGCGGCAAATTGAAGCCAATACGAATACCATCTACTTCCCCAGAAGTGTACCTTCCTTTTAGCTGGAATTTATTCTTATCGGCGTCTTCCTGTTCGGCTTGCGTTTTTGTAGTTCGGTAGAGCGACCTAAAAACATATTTTTGCTGATTGGCATTCCAGGTTTCGGGATTATCATAATCTTCCTCCCCGGTATTGGGATTATTGTCCAATTCCTCAAACAAATATTTCCCAAAGGGTTCTACGGAAGTAAAAATAATATTTCCATTTTCGGGATCGATGGTGATTCCCGGCACAAAATCGAAAAAACCATCCCCGCCATTTATGGGATCGTTATTCGTATTCAATTTATCGAGATTAAAAACCCGAAGCAATGGGGTATCGGCAACATCTTCCGGGAGAGGAACAGCCCCGTCTCCTGCCGGTTTAATATAATTTAATGGTTGTGGATCTGTATAAAGAATATTCATTTTAAAATCGTCCTGTTCTAATTGATAAGCCCCAAGGTTGTAGATGTTTTTCATCATTAAATCCCACACCGGTTCCTCTACATTGGTGATGGTACTTTTAAGCATTTTCACCACCAGATTTTTGTTAATCCTTAAATTCACATCATCTGGGTTCTGGCTTATACCGGCATCGCCGGTGGCATTTACACCATCGTTGGCAAATTCCCCTACCTGAAAAACCTTTCCGTTTACGGTATATTGAAAAGCAACCGCCAAAATTTCGTCGTTGCTTAGACGCTGGTTAAGAGAGATATAACCCAGTTGCGTATTGAGATTATACTCATTGGGTTGTAATTGCCGCGCGCTTTCCAGCTTTACATAGTCCAGACCTTCAGACACCTGCACCCCTCCAAAACCATTTTCGACGGTCGCTACATCCCGAATTGCCGGGGTTAAAACAGATTCGGCGTTTCCTTTAATACCAAACGGGTTAAAATCATTATTGGCATTATCTGGAAAAGCCCCGGCAGGCTGATTAAAGAATCCGGCAGGCACATTCTTTAAACCTATATTGTCTTCTGCATTGGTTTCCCCCAAATCCTGTATTCCTACAATATTTCTGGTATCGGTAAGGTTTTGAACGTTATTGGTACGATTGGTTACCCAAACCTGAACCCGCTTAACCTGAATATTGGAATTTATAAAAGGATAATTCTCCAGGGCTTCATCGTAATGATCCCTAAAATAATGTGCCAGGAAAAAGTGACGATCCTGATCGTAATCTATCGCGAAACGTTCAAAATCTTCCACCGTAGAACCGCCTTCTACATTTACCGTTCTGCGTTCTGACTTCTGTTCAGAGAAAACACCCGTAATGCGGGTTTTTCCAAATTGCAATTCAGTTTTAAAACCAAATAAACTTTGGGCGCCTTGCATCAGTGCATTATTTAAAGGCATATTTACGTTTCCCACCTCAATTTTACGAATTATATCATCTTCGGTAGGCGTATATTCCAGTTTCAATTGATTTTGAAAATCGAAAGTAGATTCGGTATCGTAATTAGCGGTAACTTGAAGCCGTTTTCCAACCTGGCCCAACAAGCTCAAACTTATTCGCTGGTCAAAATCGAAAGTGAGGTTACTTCTGTTTCTGGGAGAAAACGCAGGATTATCCTGCTTGGTATAAAGCAAACCCAAGTCCATTTCTACCGAACCCTGGGGTACTATATTAATTTCTGAACCTCCGAAAATACTTTCAAAGAAATTATTATTCACATAAAAATCTGGCAATAAATCTCTCTGAATTTCTTCTGTTCCTTCCTTTCTTCCCGCCTGGGCATCTGCTTTGAGTTTAAAATAATCTCGCATGGCCTCTTCCATGATAAGATCTTCATATTGTTTTGGAGTTAAAATAAGCGGAATAGATAAGTCTAAATCCCCAAGTTTTTCTCGATAGATATATCGGTTTAAAACAGGATCGTATTCATATTTAGAAGAAATTAATTGCGAATCTGGCAGGGAAATTTTCCCCAACTCATACCCCGTTTGCGTAGTATCTTGCGGAGTTTCCTGTGCTGTAGAACTCAATGAAATCATCAATGAAAACAACAAGGTGAGCCTAACCGAAGTTGGCAATTTCAGGTAATTTTGCCTCAAAGTCTTACAAGTTTTTAAGAGCCTGTTTTATAATAGATTCTACGGAAGGATTTACCGAATCTTTAATCATCTTATCTACTACCCTGGTGGCTTGCTTCCTGGCATAACCCAGAGTCTCTAATGCAGATAACGCTTCTTCTTTAATCGTATTGTCTTGAGGAACAAAAACTTCATCTTCCCCGTAAACTTTTAGAATCTTATCTTTTAAATCTAAAATCACCCTTTGGGCAGTTTTGGCCCCAATTCCTTTCACACTTTGTATGGTGGCCACATCCTCATGCGCTATAGCTTCTTTTACCTGGTTGGGTTCTAAAGAAGACAGCATGGTACGCGCGGTACTTGTTCCCACTCCCGAAACGGAAATTAACAACTTGAAAATTTCCCGTTCAGATTTTTGAAAAAAACCGTACAGGGTATGCGAATCTTCTTTAATATGTAAATGCGTGTAAAGTGTAATGTTTTCTGAATCTGAAAGTAACGAGAATGTATGGAGGGAAATATTTACCATATACCCAACCCCATTACAGGAAATCACTACGTAGGTTGGATTTTTCTCAACTAATTGCCCCTTTAGATGATGAATCATAAAATTGTGTCTTAATGTGTCAAATTTAGTAAAATAAAATTAAGCCCGAAACCTTTATTCCGGGCTTAAATACTGTAAATCAAGCTTAGGGCTTGTAATCAAATAACCTATACATTTTGACTCGTTCTTTTGTCCTTTAACATCGTTAAAAAGCCTCGTTTTAGCTAATGCTATAGTTGCGTTTTTTGCCTCGTTATAGAACAAATTAAAGCGTCAATTTTGCAAATTTTATTTCATTATAACCCCTTATTTTATGTCTTTTGCCTTTTTTGTCTTTTCTTGCGCATCAACTACCGTTACCGCGGTCATATTTACAATTTCCTCAACACTTGCGCCAAGCTGAAGAATATGTACCGGCTTGCGCATTCCCATCATAATAGGCCCTATAGAATCGACATTATTCAATTCCTTTATTAACTTATAGGTACTATTTGCTGAATCCAGGTTAGGATATATCAACGTATTCACCTTTCCTGCCAGTTTTGAAAATGGAAATTTATTCTGAAGCATTTCTCTATTCAAGGCAAAATCTGTTTGTAACTCCCCGTCAACAATTAAATCTGGATGAACACGGTGTAAATAGGAAACTGCTTCTTTCACTTTTGTAGCATGTGGGTTTTTTGAAGAGCCAAAATTTGCATAAGAAATCATAGCTACTACAGGTTCTATTCCAAATAACTTAACCGTTTTGGCGGTCATTTGAGCAATTTTAGCGAGATCTTTTGCCGGCGGATCTATATTAATTGAGGTATCGCTAATAAACAATGGGCCACGTGAGGTATTCATAATATTCGTGGCTGCTACTCTATTTATTCCTTTGGCCATCCCAATAAGCTCCAACATAGGTTTTACCACGGTAGGATACGCGCGGGAATAGCCGGAAAGCAAACCATCGGCATCGCCCTGGTTCACCATCATGGCTGCATAATAGTTGCGCTCCCGCATTAGTTTTTCGGCATCATAAAGCGTCACGCCACTGCGATTTCTAGTTTTCCAATACACCTGCGCGTAATCTTTTCTATGCTCTTCTTCCTCGTCAGATTTCGGGTCTATAATGACCACTTCTTCATTAAAGTCAATTTCGGTCATTAATTCCTTAATCACTTCACGCCGACCAAGTAAAATAGGAATTGCGATTCCCTCATCGGATGCTATTTGAGCGGCTTTAAGCACATCTAAATGATCTGCCTCGGCAAACACAATTCGTTTCGGGTTAAGCTTTGCCCTGTTGAGTAACAGGCGGGTAATTTTATTATCGCTACCCATACGCTCCAACAGTTCATCTTCATACTTCTCCCAATCTAGAATAGGTTCCCTTGCCACCCCGCTTTCCATTGCTGCTTTAGCAACCGCCGGAGGCACTTTAGCAATTAAACGCGGATCGAACGGCTTCGGAATAATATAATCGGCTCCAAAATTAAGCCTGGTTTCTCCATAAGCGATATTTACCTGTTCTGGCACTGCTTCTTTAGCGAGCTCTGCCAGGGCTTTTACCGCCGCCATTTTCATTTCTTCATTAATCTTGGTAGCCCTTACGTCTAAAGCTCCACGGAAGATAAAAGGAAATCCGAGCACATTATTTACCTGGTTGGGATGATCACTTCTTCCGGTAGCCATAATAACATCTTTACGGGCATCCATGGCCAACTGATAATCTATCTCGGGATTGGGATTGGCCATAGCAAAAACTATGGGACGTTTCGCCATGCTTTTCAGCATTTTTTGAGTAACAATATCTGCTATGGAAAGCCCTACAAAAACATCGGCATTTTTCATCGCTTCTTCCAGCGTGTCTATTTTTCGGGAGGTAGCAAATTCACTTTTTTGTTCGGAAAGATCAGGACGGTCTTTTCTAATTACGCCCTTACTATCCAACATCACAATATTTTCATCTTTGGCACCAAAAGCTTTGTAAAGTTTGGTACAGGAAACGGCGGCTGCTCCTGCCCCACTTATCACAATTTTTACTTTCCCCATCTTTTTCTTGGCGATTTCCAGCGCGTTCAATAAAGCTGCGGCAGAAATTATGGCCGTCCCGTGTTGATCGTCATGCATTACCGGAATATCCAATTCGGCTTTTAAACGTTGTTCAATTTCAAAGGCCTCGGGAGCTTTAATATCTTCCAGATTAATGCCGCCAAAAGTGGGAGCGATATTTTTTACCGTTTCTATAAACTTGTCTATATCTTTGGTATCTACTTCAATATCAAAAACATCTATATCGGCAAAGATTTTAAAGAGCAAACCTTTTCCCTCCATTACCGGCTTGGAAGCCTCGGGTCCAATATCCCCAAGTCCTAATACCGCAGTACCGTTAGATATTACCGCCACAAGATTTCCTTTGGTGGTATATTTATAAGCATTTTCTTTATCCTTTTCTATCTCCAGGCAGGGCTCTGCAACCCCAGGGGAATAGGCCAGGGAGAGATCCCTTTGCGTGGCGTATTTTTTGGTTGGTTTAACCTCTATTTTTCCTGGTTTCGGCTTGGCGTGATACACCAATGCCTCTCTTCTTTTTCTAGGATTATTGCTCATAACTTATTTTTTTCGGCTTACTTACAAAGATAGTAAGCTTTACTTTTCTCAGGTATATAAATACAGAATACTTTTAAGCCAATATGCATAAGGAAAAAGGACTTCAATTAATAACTGAAGCTATTTTTTCATCAATTCCTCCATATCTTCAATGGTACTTTCTAACCTAACAAGTAATCTTCCGTAAACAACACTTGTACTAAGACGATACCCCAAAATACCGATTACAGAAAAAACCAAAGCCAGGCCTACAACAAGCAGAATTTCTACAGCCAAATCGAGCTCCCTGAATTTAGTGAACACCTGGGTGCCTTCAAAAAACATCCAGTAAGCGGGGATAACCATTAACGGAAATCCTAATCCCGCGATCCAGGTAGAAGATTTCATAATTTTTTTTACCTGATTTCTATAATTTAGAAGATACGCATAGGTGTTATCTTTTATATCTATCGTTTTAAGATTTTTCAGCATCTTTTTATTCACAAAAAACAACGTAAAAATAAGGATAGCACTATATGCGGCTATCATTATTTCACCAATAAAAGCAAAAACCCCAAAAATGATAAACGCTGCAGGAATAAGACTAAGGTTATCTTTTTTTGAGGTGCTGTTAATTTGCTGGATAACCAGTTTCGACTTTCTTTTATACAAATTGGATATTACAGGAGCTGAAAGTTTTTTCTCAGCTTCAAATCCTTCTTTCCAAATATTTTCAATAGATCTTTCCATCAAGTAATGTTTTAAGTTTTTTCTTAATTCGTGTAATCTTTACTCCTATATTATTTGCCGACAGCCCTATAATTTCTGATATTTCCTGGTAAGATTTTTCTTCCAGATAAAGCAGGATTATAGCCCGGTCTAGGTCTGGAAGTTTTTTTATAGCCTGATAGAGCAATTTTAAAGATTCGTCATTGAAAGGATGAGAATCCGGTTGCAGATTGTCTTCAACTTCTGGTAATTCAACACTCTTCTTATTTACTTTTTTATCTTTTTTAAGTAGCGAGAGGGAAACATTTAAAGAAACCCGGTAAACCCAGGTGGACCATTTGGAATTACCCTTAAAGTTATCCCGACTCTTCCATAACTGGAAACAGATTTCCTGATAATAGTCCTTAAAATCTTCTTCGCTATCGGTATAGGCCCGGCAAATTTTAATAATTATGCCGGCATAAGGTAAAATGAACTGTGTATGGAAATCTTTACTCAAACCTTCTTTTACCTGTTTAGTAACAGAAAAATGAATTTATTACAGTGAACTCGTCTTGACTTTTTATTTTACCTACGAATTTAGCATTTTGCTCCCTACTTTTGGCTTTTTTTCGTACCGTAGCTATGGCTATGCTACTCTAAAAAGCCTTCATTAGGAAACAAAAGCTCTCATTCTCGGTTCCAAACAGAAAGTCAAGATGAGTTCAATTATTGAAAATAAATTTCTGAACTTAATCTTTCAAAAACTCAATATTCCTTTTTAAGCCTTGAAATTTGGTTCTTTTAACCGCCGATTTTCGAAAAATCTCATTAAAAGTTTCACGGGTAAGTTCTTCCCAGCCTTTTCGGTCTTTTTCCAATAATTCTGGGTGGGGATTAAAGAGAGGTTCGTTATGGGGTTTGGAGAAACGGTTCCAGGGACAAACGTCCTGGCAAATATCACAACCAAACATCCAATCTTCAAACTGGTTTTTATAAGAATTTGGTAATTCGTCTTTTAGCTCTATGGTGAAATAGGAAATACATTTGCTCCCATCAACTTTGTAGGGTTCTACTATGGCATCTGTAGGGCAAGCATCGATACAAGCAGTACAACTTCCGCAGTGATCGGTCACCGGGGTATCATACTCCAGATCTAGATCTACAATAAGTTCGGCAATAAAATAAAAGGAACCGGTTTGTTTGGAGAGCAGGTTAGAATGTTTGCCAATCCAGCCCAACCCGCTTTTGGCTGCCCAGGCTTTATCTAAAACAGGTGCCGAATCTACAAAAGCACGGCCATCTATTTCCCCAATTTCATCGCGCATGGTATTGAGTAAGTCTTTAAGCTTGTCTTTTATCACAAAATGATAATCGCGGCCATAAGCGTATTTACTCACCTTGTAAGAATCTTCGCGTTGCTTTTCCTGCGGATAATAATTAAGCAATAATGAAATCACACTTTTAGAACCGGGCACCAATTTGGTGGGGTCTAAACGTTTATCGAAATGATTCTCCAGATAATGCATTTCACCCTGCCAATTTTTATTTAAATAAGCTTCCAGCCTGGGAGCTTCCTCTTCCAGGAATTCGGCTTTAGAAATTCCGCAGGAGAGAAATCCAAGGCGCTTGGCTTCGGCTTTAATCAGGTTCGTGTATTTAGCTTTATTTTCGTACAAAATTTAGCGGGGTGAAAATTTTAAAAATGCGTTTTCTGGCTTCAAGGTAATCAAAGGTTTTAACTCTATAGCATCCGATTTTAAATCTATTTGAAACCTGCTTACCACTTCTGCAATAGTGAGAATCATTTCGAACATTGCAAAATTATTTCCTATACATTTTCTGGGACCGGCTCCAAAAGGGAAATAATGGGACGAATGATTTTCTTTTCCGGAGAACCTATCGGGATTAAATTTTTCCGGATCTTCCCAATAATCTTTGTGGCGATGTATTTCAAAACAGGAAAGTAAAATGCTGGAATTCTTCGGAAAATCAATCCTTTTAAAATCATCTGCTTCAATATTTACGCGATCTATAAAATATGCCGGCGGATATAATCTCATAGATTCCTCTATCACTTGTTGTGTAAACTTACAGGATGTCACAAATTCCATCATTCTGGAATTGTCTTTTTTGGCCAGTTTCACTTCTTCTAAAATCCTTGTTTGTGTTTCGGGATGTTGTGCGAGCAATTGACAGATAAAGCTAAGCGCATTGGACGTGGTTTCGTGGCCGGCAGTAAACAAAATGAGTATCTCATCTATAAGCTGCTCTTTTTCCATGGGTTTACCATCTTCATAACGGGCTTCCAAAAGCATATCCAGCAAATCCCCGTGTTTTTGGTTAGATCGCTTGCGTTCTTCCACAATATTTTCCAGAATATGCCTTGCTTCCCGGGTGAGGTCCAGATGTTTTTTGATACTTCCGCCAAGATAAAACCACCAGCGTATAAAAGGCTGCCGCAACTCTTTTACCAGCATTTTTTGAGCCGCTTCGGTGATAAATTGCAGTCGGTTAATTTCTTCCTGACTCGCAGCACTGCTAAAAAGTGATTTTACTACGGTTTGAAAAGCGAGATCGTTAAAGATTGGAAAGACATCAATTTTCTTGTTCGGCGGAATCCTTTCAATCTCTGTATTTATAGCTTTTTGAACAGCATCGAGTAAGCCGGCAAGAAAAGATTTATGAAAAGCAGGCTGAATAAGTTTTCGTTGCTTTGCCCAATGTTTACCGTTAGCCGTTAATAATCCATGCCCTACATATTTTGCGAGCTGTTTCGTTTGAATTTCAGATTTCTGATAGTTCTTCTGATTTTTCTGAAGTACATATTCCGCAAGTTCCGCATCCCGAACAAAGATTATTTTTTTACCAAAGCCAATGTGCACTTGAAAAATATCGCCATATTTTTCAAAATTTTCATGATGAAATGGCAACGGATTTTTAAGAATCCGGCCGGCATTTCTGAGATACCCAAACATGGAAACTGTGGGGATTTTCATAACATTATATATTTAATCCCGCCCCTTAGGGGTGGTAAGGATGGTCTTTTTTAAAACAATCCTCCCTGGGTATTTCCTTTAACACGACCCAGATGCTTGTAGGCGGCTTCGGTTACCTCGCGCCCTCTAGGAGTTCTGTAGATAAAACCTTGCTGAATTAAAAAAGGTTCATACACTTCTTCTATAGTTTCGGCACTTTCACTTACCGCAGTAGATAAGGTTGTAATTCCCACGGGACCACCTTTAAACTTATCGATAATGGTTTCCAGGATTTTATTATCCATCTCATCTAAACCGTGCGTATCTACATTTAAAGCTTTTAAGCCATATTTAGCGATTTCAATATCTATTTTTCCATTACCTTTAATTTGTGCAAAATCCCGTACTCGACGCAATAAGGCATTCGCAATTCTGGGAGTTCCCCTGCTTCTTCCGGCAATTTCAATGGCTGCATCTAAGCTAATAGGCACCCGAAGTATTTCGGAACTTCGTTGCACGATATCTGAGAGTATTTCATTAGAGTAATATTGCAATCTACTGGAAATGCCGAAACGGGCCCGCATAGGAGCCGTAAGTAAACCAGATCGTGTGGTAGCACCAATAAGTGTAAACGGATTTAAGTTAATTTGAACGGTACGGGCATTGGGGCCACTTTCTATCATAATATCTATACGATAGTCTTCCATGGCGGAGTACAGATATTCTTCTACAACCGCACTCAACCTGTGAATTTCATCGATAAAGAGGATATCCCTTTCTTCTAAGTTGGTAAGCAAGCCTGCAAGATCTCCAGGTTTATCGAGAACTGGGCCAGAAGTCACCTTTATGCCTACCTCAAGTTCGTTGGCCAAAATATGGGCTAAAGTCGTTTTCCCCAACCCGGGAGGACCATGAAAAAGAGTATGATCTAATGCTTCTTCCCTTTGATTTGCCGCTTCAACAAAAACCTTGAGGTTTTCTAAAACCTGATCCTGACCAGCAAAATCATCAAAACTTAAAGGTCTTAACGCTCTTTCGACATCTAATTCTTCCGGCGTAAAATTCTCGCCATTGGGATCCAGGTTTTCATTCATAAAACTAATTTTTAAAATAGCTGCTTCTTGTGCAAAGATATGTAAAAGCCAAGAATAACATCGTCAAAATTCAGAATCGAAAAATCAGCGCTGACTTAGAAACAAATAACCTCTTCACAAAGGAAGAGGTTATTATATATCTAATGGTCTAAAGGAATTTAATGATTCATTTCTTCTTCATTATCCTGCAGCGGCATGTTCTGCGGAATAAAATCCTGCCCAGGAATCACGTAATCTGTTCCTTCTTCGTTCATCTTACTATAGTCATAAGACCAACGGTAAACCGACGGAATGGCACCAGGCCAGTTTCCGTGAATATGTTCTACCGGGGTAGTCCATTCTAAAGTAGTGGCTTTCCAAGGGTTCTGCGTTGCTTTTTTTCCGTAGAAAATAGAGCTAAAAAAGTTATAAAGGAACACTATCTGAATTACCGCAGTCATCACAGCGGAAACGGTGATAATTACGTTTACATTGGCAAGNTCATCAAAGTATGGGAATGCGGTGTTAGTATAGTAACGTCTTGGTAATCCCGCCAATCCAATAAAGTGCATAGGGAAGAAAACCCCATAAGATCCAATTGCCGTTATCCAGAAATGTACATATCCCATATTCTTGTTCATCATTCGGCCAAACATCTTTGGGAACCAGTGATAAACCCCTGCTATAGCACCATAGAGTGCAGAAATACCCATCACCAGGTGGAAGTGGGCAATTACAAAATATGTATCGTGAACGTTAATATCTAATGTGGCATCTCCTAATATGATACCTGTTAAACCTCCGGTAATAAAAGTAGATACAAATCCTATAGAGAATAGCATCGCCGGATTCATTTGCAGATTCCCTTTCCATAAAGTCGTAATCCAGTTAAAGGCCTTTACAGCCGATGGAATAGCGATTAATAAGGTGGTAAAGGTAAAAACCGAACCAAGAAAAGGGTTCATCCCTGAAACAAACATATGGTGTCCCCAAACAATAGTTGAAAGAAAGGCAATAGCCAAAAGAGAGGCAACCATGGCACGATAACCAAAAATTGGTTTCCGGGCATTGGTGGCCAATATTTCTGAAACTAAGCCCATAGCGGGTAATATTACAATATATACTTCGGGGTGACCCAGAAACCAGAATAAGTGTTCAAATAATACAGGAGAACCTCCCTGATGATTGAGCACTTCCCCCTGAATATAAATATCACTTAGAAAGAAAGAAGTTCCAAAACTTCTATCCATAATTAATAATAAGGCCGCTGCAAGTAATACGGGAAAAGAAACCAAACCTAGTATAGCCGTAAGAAATAAAGCCCATACGGTAAGTGGCAGCCTCATCATAGACATACCCTTAGTTCTAAGGTTAATTACCGTTACAATATAGTTTATACCGGCCAGTAACTGGGAAGCAATAAATATAGCCATAGATATTAACCAAAGCGTCATTCCCATTCCAGAACCTCCAATAGCTTGTGGCAGGGCACTAAGCGGCGGATAGATTGTCCAACCTGCGTTAGCCGGGCCCGATTCTACAAAAAGGGAACTTAACATAATTATGGTAGAAACAAAAAACAACCAATAGGACAGCATGTTCATAAATCCTGATGCCATATCCCTGGCGCCAATTTGCAGCGGAATAAGCAGGTTACTAAAAGTACCACTTAAACCTGCAGTAAGCACAAAAAACACCATAATGGTACCGTGAATGGTTACCAAAGCAAGGTACATAGAAGGGGTCATTACCCCATCTGGCGCCCATTTGTCACCTAAAAGGAGATTGAAAATCGCAAAGGACTCTTCTGGCCAGGCGATTTGAAGTCTAAATAAAACCGACATCATAATTCCCACAATTCCCATTAAAATACCGGTAATGAGATATTGTTTAGAGATCATTTTATGATCTGTACTAAAAATATATTTAGTAATAAACGATTGCTTATGATGATGTCCATGATCGTCGTGATGATCTTGAGCTGGTGCTGTTGCTATTGCTGACATATCTTAAAAGTATATTCTTTAATGTTGTTATATTATTTCTCCATGGTTTTCGCGAACGTATCTTGTTCACTTAACCAGGCTTTATATTCCTCTTCGGTTTCCACTACAATCTTCATTTGCATATTGTAATGGGCCTGTCCACAAATTTTATTACAAAGTACGAAATAATCAAATTCATAAGAATCTAATGCCATTTCTCCTTCTGCCACAAGTGCCGCACTATTTTCTTTTCTTATATCGTTTATGGTACTCACTTTATCTACCATATAATCACTAGCTCTCATCTCTTCCGTAGTAATATCTGGTGTAAAGGCAAACTGGGTTATCATACCAGGCACTACGTTCATTTGAGCTCTAAAATGCGGAAAATATGCCGAGTGCAACACATCTTGAGACCTAAATTTAAACAATACCTTTTGACCAACCGGAAGGTGCAAAACTGAAGTGATCTTATCATCTGAAGCATACGGGTCACTTTCATTAACACCCAGAGTATTTACCCCTTCAATAAAACGCACATTAGCCTCTCCCAGCGTATTATCTCCTCCCGCATATCTTGCCTGCCACCTAAATTGTTTGGCGTAAAGCTCGATAACTATAGGATCGTCGTCTTCACTAATGTTCATAATATCACTCCAGGTAAACAGCCCATAGATAATTAATCCTGCTAAAGTAATTACAGGAATAATAGTCCAAATAAATTCCAGCTTATCATTATCGGCAAAAAAGAGGGCTTTTTGCCCTTTTTTACCTTTATATTTATAGGCGAACCAGTGCAACAAAGCTTGGGTAATTACCTGCACCACCATGATTAAGCCAATGGTAATAAACATTAAAGTATCTACCTGGTTTCCATGTTCAGAGGCAGCTTCGGGAAGATATAATTTACTCCAGTGCCAAAAACTATAAGCCATTCCCACATAAATAAAAACCATGAAGGCTAGCATTAATTTGGCCTGCTGGCTGTTATCCTTATCATTAGCTATACCCGAAGATTCCGCGCGGGAGCCTTTAGACAAATCAAAGATCTTAGACATTTGCCAACCAGTTACGGCAAGAAGGGCTAATATTATTATTACTAAAAATACGGTCATTTTATAATTTCTTCTTTAAATAATCTAATTTTAAAACTAATAAGTGTAATTCTCACTTTCCTTGAGGAATGGATTTCCTTTAGGATAGAGTGACTCTTTACCAAGGCCGGTACCCACTATAAAAATAAACAGCCCAAGGAAGAACAATAAACTTGCAAACTCTGGAATTCCAAAGTACCAATTAGGCCCAATTGTAGAAGGCATAACTAATAGATAAATATCTATATAATGTCCTACTAATATTATTATCCCCACAGCTACTACAAATTGAGGAATTCTTTTAAAATCACTGTTCATTAATAGTAATATAGGGAATACAAAATTAAGAACTAACATTCCAAAGAACAACAAATTGTACTCTTCAATTCTCATAATAAAATAAGTCACCTCTTCTGGGATATTGGCATACCAAATTAACATAAACTGACTAAACCAAAGATAAGTCCAAAATATACTAAAAGCGAACATATATTTAGCTAAATCGTGCAAATGGCTATCATTAACAAAGCTCACAAATCCAGCGCTCTTCAGGAACACTGTTACCATAGCAATTACGGTAATAGCTGAAACAAACATACTTGAAAATATATACCAGGCGAAAAGAGTACTATACCAATGCGGATTCATACTCATAAACCAATCCCAGGACATAGTCGTTTCGGTAACTATAAAGAATAATAAAAAGAAAACGGCAGCCTTAAAACTCTTTTTGTAAGGTCTATAATCATTAACCGCTGCTTTAGCCTGCTCTACAGAAAACTTTGTAGCGAAATAACGATAGAGGTTCCATCCAATTAAATAAATTATAGCTCTAATAATGAAAAATGGAAAATTGAGATATCCAGATTTAAATTGAAGTATTTTATCTTCTGCCACAAGTTCTTCGTTTTGCCAGGGGAAGAAATGAGTTCCGGCAAAAATAACGATTAACGCCACAATTATAGATCCAGGCAAGAGATAAGCGGTTATTCCTTCCATAATTCTAAACAATACAGGAGACCAACCGGCTTGAGCTGCAATTTGAATTGCATAAAACACCAGGGTTCCCAGGGCTATCATAAAAAAGAAAAATGCCGAAACATATAAAGCAGACCAGGGCTTGGTTTGCAACTGATGCAATAAATGCTCATAGTGTGCTTCCCCATGTTCATCGGCTTCATGAGCTCCATTTGCCTGGGCTTCACCGTTAGCTGCATGAGCATTAGAGGAGCCTTGAGCTTCTTGCATTTGGGCAATATTCTCTTCTGAATCGCTTTCTGCTTTTGCACCGTCATGATGTTCTTGCTCAGCCATCATTTCTTTTACCTCTTCCACATTGTCTGGTGTATCTAAAAAACCATACACAAGGCCAATAAGACCTACAACCATAAGAATGATTGCAGTTAATTTTAATTTATTAGATAATATATACATATTAACGCTTAGTTATTAATGCTTATTCTTCAACTTAATTATTAGTATCATCTTCGGTTTGCGGAGCATCGTCGTTCTGTTCCCCATTCATATTTTGCTGTGCTCTTTCACTTTGAACCTCTACCGCCGAATTAACCCCGGCCACGGATGCTTCCTTTTCTTCTTCAAAAGCTATCTCTCCACCACCTTCCAGGTCATTTTTGAGTTTCATTACATAGTGATCTATCTGCCAACGTTCTTTCTCGTTAGTTTGAACCGCGTATGATCCCATGGTGTTTAAACCATAATACATAACGTGATAAACACTCCCTTCAGTAATTGCACGACCGGCATCATCAAAAGACGGAATCCCCAAAATTTTCTCTCTTTGAGCTAAAATTCCCTGACCATCACCATTGTCACCGTGGCAAACCGCACAGTAAATGGTATATAAGCCTTTCCCTTCGTTAAGATTATCTTCGGTATAAGGCAACGGATTTTTCAAATTAGCTTTTGCATCTGCTTTCCCCTCCGGAGTATCGGGATAGTCGTAAGGCATCCA
>JGI1221J13441_10000484_pt1 | contig 17983 bp, 38 predicted proteins | sample LakVidmifraction_4_FD_13441 | JGI IMG/M metagenome (IMG submission 13441) | reverse complement strand
AAAACTATGAATTAAATGTTGATACATTAGCAATAATAAATACAGTATCAACTCCTAGCACTAATCCTAGAGGTATAGGCGGAATTAGTAGCAGATTATATCATTGTGATAATGGTACTAGTGCCAATTATGAATTAAACATTGACACATTAGCAACAATAAATACTATATCAAGTCCAGGCGGTCTTGCTACTGGTATAGGCGGAATTAGTAGCAGATTATATCATTGTGACCTTATTACGGATGTCAATTATGAATTAAACGTTGATACATTAGCAATAATAAACACTGTAGCTAGTCCTAATAGTAGTTCTGCTGGAATTGGTGGAGTAAAATAATAAAATTAAAAGGAGAAAAAACTATGAAAATATTAAAATTCACAGGTCAATTATCAGATATAATGGGCGAAGATGCAAGGAAAGATTGGACGAAAGAATGTGGTTTGAAATTCCACAGTGGGCATCAAAACACAGAAGAAGGGATAACTTTAATGGAAGTTATCGACGAAGAAAAAGCTAGTAAGTATTATGAATTAAACGGTGTTGAAGTTTTAAACGAAACGGAAGCAGATGTAATAGTAGCCGAAAAAATGGATAAAGTTAGTTACAAAGTCACTTCCGACGTTATTATGAATAACAATATCCTTGCGAGAAGTAACACTGTAGAGGGAATCAACTTTGACGAAATGCCAGCAGAGTGGACAGAACAACAAGAACTAGAGTTTATTTACAATGCTGGTGTTAGTGGAATTAAAAAGGACATATCCACAGTTGAGAAATATACGCGGCAATAACCGCTCGTGGTAATAAAAATGTCACAAAAAATGGGGAGCGTAAAAATGGATATTTTAAAAAAACAACTGACAAAACTACTAGATGTCAAGTCTTTACTCACAATCATGGCAGGCGCGGTGTTTGTCGTACTCGCACTTCGCGGCGTGCTGGACAGCGAAAACGTGATGATAATTTTGGCTTTAGTGTTTCAATCGTATTTTTCATATCAGAATAATAAAAAGCAGGATAATGAAGATGGCAAGTGAAACCATCACCGAAAGACGAGAACGTCTATACAGGGACACAAGAAATTGCCATGGCGTGGCTGAGTGGCACTCCGACGGTTTTAAGGGTAAGGGCGTTGGCTTCTTGGAATTAGAAGGAGACACTGAGCATTGCAAAATGGTACTAGACCAATTTAGAGATATAGCGCCCTTAGCAAAAACCTTCTCAGGTGGCTTTAGCTATCGATTGACAAACGGGGTGCTTAGAGATTTTAAATTAAATACACCGGACGGCAAAAAACACGACTTGCAACAGTACGTTAAAGACAATAATATCCAGATAATCGGTCAAAGTATTTATACTCGGACTGGCGGGGCTTATGATGATTCGATACTTGATGAACTGCGAAAGACAGGATGTATATTTCTTTCTGCTGCCGGAAACGACGATGAGGTAGGGGTTAACGGTAAGATTAGAGACATCGCTATAAACGTCGGGGCGGTTGAGCTTAAAAACGGCGAATTAGTAAGAGAAGGTTACAGCGCCAGCGGAGATGTGGCTCTAGACTTTGCAACACTTCACGGCCCATTTGAAGGCACGTCCTTTGCTCAGCCAATGCTATCTGGCATGGTGGCTTTAATCTTAGAGCGAGAAGGGCCTAAAACGCAAGACGAAATCTACGCAACTTTTAAATCTATGTGTGAGCAAAAAGAGCATAACACGGATTTTGGCTGGGGCATCCCACGCTTCCAAAATTGGAAAGAAGAACCGGAAGAACCTGAAGAACCGGAAAAGGAGAACGAAGAAATGGAAATTAAATGCAAGATAGGTAGCAATAAAGTAATGGTTGATGGGCAAGAGAACACGCTAGATTTTCCGCTGTTTGAAGTCGGTGGAACGTCATTACTCCCAGTTAGACTTTTATCGGAAGCTTTTGGTGCGACTGTAAGCTACGACAGCGAGACCAAAGAGATTATCATAAAAAAGTAGACAGCCCCACTTTCCCGTTCGCCGATGAGTGGGCTACAAGGCTAACGCTGGAATATGGCCGACCAAACGGTAGGAGATTATTTTGGGCCGCAGGTTATCATCCTGGCGTTGATCTAGTGTCAAGCGCTAATAAAATAGTTAGAGCCGTTCGGGGTGGCTATTGCATCAAATCTCAAACTTATGGTAAGTGGGGCAGTTATATTGTTATTAGACAGCATGATGGGCTGTATGCCATCTACGCACACTTAAGTAAGCGATACATCAGAATGGGGCAGAACGTTGAACAGGGCGCAAGTGTGGGCGTCATGGGGGCTACGGGGAACGCTAAAGGAGCACACCTGCATTTTGAGTTACAAGAAACGTACTATGACGCGAAATCTACTGTCAACGCTGCCGATTATCTAAGCATTGAAAATAAGGTAGGCAAAATTAAATACCTCTAACTGGGCGGTCCTTCGGGACCCCTTTTTTTATGCCCAAAAATAATTAAAACAATATACCTCAATGTGTTGACAATGTAAGCACACGGTGATATACTGTAACTAGAGATAAGGAAATAGGGCAACAGCCCAGAAGGAGAAAGAGATGAAAAAAATGGAAATGAACTACATCGGAAGAATTGAAACAAGAACGGACGAGATCGGCAGAGGCGCTTTAGCTGACAACGACGTTTTCAAAGACGAATACGACAACTTCTATATTCAAAGAGGAGGATTTTTCACATCGAATGGCGTTGAAAACTTCTTCTTGCCAGCTTCGGATTTTGAAGCAGAAGGAAATATCTTGAAGCTAAAAAGTGGCTTGACCACAACAAAAAGAAAAGGCGTTTTCTCACTTAAAAATAGTGAATACAAAATGCCAGAAGACAAGCAAGAGTTGACACCTGAAAATTTAGGATTGATAGAGTCTTACTAGCACTGTAGACCGTGCCGGCGGTTAATCCGGCAAGGAGATAAGAAAATGAAGACAACTTTTGTAGGATACGACGAGAACAATTTACCATGTTTTGAAACGGTAGAAGATAAAAAAGACGACCTGTTGGAGGAGGTTGTAGAAATAAGAAGGGAGCAAACAAACCCTTTTTATTCTAAGGAGACCTGTCATAATGGTGGCGGGTATGACCAGCCATCTATTGAATTTGAATTTAATGGAATAGCTGGAAATCTTGAAGATGATTCGTGTGGGGACTACGGTAGTTCCTACGATATAGAATGGGACCATCAATATTTCCATTACGATGATATTGAAAACGAAGTGGAAGTGGATAACACTTTTACGGATACCGATTTTATCAAAGCCTTTAACAAGGCCTATCCAAACACCCCAATTACCCCGCAGCCGGCGGTTAAACCGGCAAAGGAGAAAAAATGATCACATATACGATAAGCGTTGATGGCCAAATGGCCGACCAGACAGATAGCCCCGAAACAGCTAAAGCGGTAGCGAGCGACATTGCTAACACCTCATCAGCAGCCAAAGAAATAATCGTGTCTTGGCATCGGCCCAGAGATGGGCAAGTAGGGTATTTGTCTCCTAGCGGAGATCACACACTGCAACCCGAGAATTGGGTAGAGGAAACGATGGACACTCATCTACACATTAGAGTTTCACAGAATGAAAAGGCGAGGCTTGCGGTGGCCGCGAAGAAAGCAAGAAAGAGCGCCAGCGAGTTGGTGAGAGACTTGATAAGTAAATTATAGTTATAGGCCCTGCGGTTTTGCGCGGGGCTTTTCTTATACCCAAAAGTGAGTAGCCAATATATGGTACACAACAATACATTGAAAATCATTAAGTAAGTGTTGACAATTACCGACATATTGTTTATACTGTAACTAGGAGGTGAGGAAATGAAGTACACGCTTAGAGAACTGCGAGCCAGGAACAAAGAGTCGCAAACGCTGGTTGCCGAGGCATTGAACGTCCATATTAACACTTATGTGGCTTGGGAACGAGATCTATCAAATGTTGGCGTAGAAAATGTGTATAAATTGGCAGCGCATTTTAACGTACACATTGACGAAATATCATTCAGGTAAAGGAGGGGACGCAATGTTTTTATGGCAAGGCGGTTTGATTTATGCAGTCGGCCTGCTCATGGGTTACTGGGCCAAGTGGCGAATTGATAAGTGAAAGGAGTAATACATGAAAATTAGAAAGGTTAGTAATAAGAAGATGGGCAAGATTGAGACATCTAAGAAACCGCGCGGGCTATTCTACGCCATTGAAAAATACGGAAATGAAAGCAAGGTCTACGTCGGCGTTGCAAATCATGATGGAGTTATACGCAAAGATGAGTTCCTGACGCTTGAGGAATGTGAAAGGTGGCTAACAAAATGATCATTAGCAGAAAAGAATATATGAACCTAAAGACACGCGTTGAGGTCGCGGAAAACCTTATCACCGAACTGGAACCAGACGTGCAACGCAGTTATTTGGTTACGCTAGACAACTGGGGTGCGTTCTCCAAGTGTGTATATCAAAGTATGGCCGACGAAAACCAGGACCGGCTTGATCGTCTCATGGGGGCGGCCAAATGACGGAGCAAACTTGCGAGACGTGCGCGCACCGAATCGAACAGCCGTCTTATATGGCGGATACTTGTAAAATGACCGGACTACCCATCAACAACAGAAAGGATTGGTGCCTTGGATATGCAGAAAGGACAACCAAAAATGTATAAAGAGTATCTGTTGGACGCGTTTAACCCAAATGAGATTTTCGCCGAGATGATGCAAGCAATGGAGCAGGCCCACGAGGTCTATCCTGCAACGATTAAAGCGACAATCTTAGTTGAAACAGCCGAAAAGTACGAGGAAAAGATAGGCTGGGCACAAGAGTTCTATCAGGCTATTGATTGTTTGGACGTCGACGTTTTAGAAAAGGCGTACGACAACGGATTTTACCTCCTGGGCCACGAGGAAGAGAGCGTCGGTTACGAAATTAAAGGCACAAATGTTGTGCAGTATACTGACATCAGAGGGCTGGCTAAAGCGGTGCGAGAAATCGCGGAGGAGGAACAAGATGGATAATAATCTTAAGATATATAATGAAGTTAGGGCTGTACCGAAAGAGGCACAAAAAGAAATTAAGGGTGGTCGGATCGGTGGCTTTACCGACATAAATCCGATGTGGCGCATAAAAACGCTAACAGAACAGTTTGGGCCATGTGGGATAGGTTGGAAATACACAATAACGGACAAAAGAACGCTTGAAGGCGCTAACGGAAATGTATCGGCGTTTGTTGATATAGACCTTTTCTATAAGATGGATGGTGAATGGAGCGATGCAGTCCCCGGAACGGGTGGCAGTTCATTTGTGGCAAAAGAAAAGAATGGGTTATATACATCGGATGAGTGCTTCAAAATGGCACTCACTGACGCTATAAGTATTTCCTGCAAGGCGCTAGGAATCGGTGCGAATATTTATTGGGATAAAGACACTGACAAATATACTAAAACCCCGCCCGTACCAGATACGTCGGAACTGGACGCAGCAGAACAAACCGCGCGTCAGGCGTACACGGAAATCCGTAGTGCGTACCTGAAACAGAAAGACGGTCAGAAATTATTGGATGAATTTATAAAACTAGATATAAATGAGGTAGGCTCGATTATTAAATCGAAGGACTTGAAAAAGATAACCACGCTTAATGACTTACTCGCGAAGGTTTGGAAGTAGGTGGCAGATGATAGAGTGTATGGATCGCTCGTTGAAGTTTGGGGCATCTGATACGTCGCAAATAATGCAGAGCTGGGACACTAAAACGTTCCATGATTGGTGGCTAGTTAAAGCCGGAATATTGGAGAACGATAACTACCAAAATAAGTACATTGACGCCGGTAATAGATTCGAGGTTCCAATCTTAGAATCTCTGGGCATCGAGGGTATGCAGTACGGCACCAGAGTCTGCTGGTGCGACTGTGAGACGTTAGCAGTCAACTTAGATGGAAACACCCACGACACCATTTACGAGGTTAAGAGCGTAAAACTAGAACGGGCGATGGACTACCCCCGAAAAGTACCGTTGGGATATTGGCGGCAGGTACAAGTGCAGATGCTTGCAAGCGGTTTGCGTAAATCAGAAATAGTGCCTTACGGCTTGATAGATTCCGACTATGACAACGAGTACCCCGCGGTTTTTGACATAGAAGCCGGCCGAATGTTTGAGACGCCGGTAGATTACGACGAAAAGTTTATCGCAAAGTACGTACCACGTTTATTGTATTTGAGTGATTGCTTGACGAGGGGCAGACATCCCGACGTGTCAGAGTTGGAGTTGTTTAATGGCGGAAATTAGATATACGCAAAAAGAAATGGACCAGCTATTACTATCTTTTATTATAACGGCCGACACGCGGGAACAAAATAACAATCATATACTAGAGTCATTTAAGGCCAGGAAACGGGGGTATATAACACGCAAGTTAGATTTTGGTGATTACTCATTTTTTCTACCAGAAAACGAATCGCTAGGTATACCGCACGACCTCCATTTTTCCGATGAATTGGTAATAGAACGCAAGGCCAATCTTGACGAACTTTGCGGAAATCTGAAAGTTGACAACGGTGAGCGCCAGCGGTTTAAAGCGGAAATGCTGCGCAAGGGTGACGCAAAAATGATGATGGTAATAGAGACCGGAGGATGGGAGGATTTATTTGGAGGCAATTATCGCTCGAAGTACAGCACGACGGCTTTGGCAGGATCCCTGCTAAGCTTCCAACATCGCTACGATTTGCATTTACAATTTGTACCAAAAAACAGAATGGGCGAATATATCGCTTATAACTTTTACTACTACTTGAGAGACCGGCTTAAAACCGGATTTCTCGGAACGAAGAAAGAGGTATAATATGAAAGTATCAGAAGTTAGATTATCAAAAGGCCCCTGGGGCAAAACGCAAGCGATGGCCAGCGTCACGTTCGACGGCCAGTTCGTCGTAACCGGACTCAAAATAGTTGAGGGTAGTAACGGACTATTTGTGTCTATGCCGAGTTATCGTGATAAAAATGGTGAGTATAAAGACACAGCTTTTCCGTTATCTAAAGATTTCAGGGAAGAAATGACCGAGGCGGTACTTGCGGAATTTGGCGAAGTTGCACCTGTCGCAGAGGGGCCGGTCGGAAATCCGAAGGCTGATGCAGACCCGGACGGATTGCCTTTCTAGTACCATAAAAAAAGGAGGAACAATATAATGTGGGGGCTTTAATCAGCCCCTTTTTTATACACTAAATCTAGGGATTATGCACTAAAGTGTATATTTATACATTTTAGAGAAAGGCTTGCATACCATGGCAATAACGTGTATCATAGAGTAACGAGGAGGTGGGGAGATGAAGACTTATACCACAGAGCAATTAGCCGATATATTACAACTGGACATTGAAACCGTGCGCAGATTCATAAATGAGGGAAAAATAGGGGCATTTAAGGCTGGCCGGAGTTGGCGTGCAACAGAAGACGACTTGAAGATATATATGGCCGATAGCCGCAATGAAGCAAGAGAAAAATAGAAGGGGGGAGCTAAATGATAAGGCCAACAGGATACTTCAAGATATGGCGTTCCCTTTACAGTAAGCCGATCTGGCTTAATAGTACACTAGAGCAGCAAGTGATACTACTGACGCTTATGGCAATGGCCAACTTTGGCCCTAAGCAATGGGAGTGGGAAGGCAAGCAATTTGACGTTAAACCGGGGCAATTTATAACTAGCCTAAACTCGATTAAAGAAAATTCAGGAAACAACGTCAGTATTCAAAATATCAGGACAGCACTAAAGCGTTTTGAAAAGTTGGATTTTCTAACAAACCAATCAACAAAGACAGGCCGGCTTCTAACCCTCGCAAATTGGGGCGAATATCAACGCGAGACAAGTGAAGCTAACATAGCGCCTAACAAAGACCTAACAAAGACCTCACAAAGACCTAACAAAGACCTAACAACTAGAGAAGAAGGTAAAGAAGGTAAGAAGGTAACAACAGACTATCCTGCTATCATTTCTTATTTAAACGAAAAGACGGGGAAGCAGTTCAAACACACAACGCAAGCCACACGGAAATACATAGATGCGAGAATAAACGAGGGCTTTACCATGGAAGACATGGAGCGGGTTATAGATAACAAAAGCAAGCAATGGGTCGGCGACGATAAAATGAGTGAGTTCTTGAGACCTCAGACGTTGTTTGGCACTAAATTTGAGGCATACCTTAATGACTCAGCCCCAGTTGAAACAAAAAGAGCCGGATTTATTGACTATGAGAGCGATCTCGGCGAAAGGAGGCCAGATTGGTAGATGCGCAAGCATTAAAAGTAGAGTTAGGCTTAAGGGCAAAAGACATAATAGCCGACAACCTCGGTTTAGTCGAAAATGGCAGCAAAAAAGTTATATGTCCGTTACACAATGACACCCACCCATCTATGAGTTGGTATAAGGAAGGCTTGATGTGGCGGTGCCATGTTTGCGCAGGACAGATAGATATATATACCTATTATCAGAATTATGAGGGTATGGAATTTACGGAGGCAGTTGATAAGGTGAATGAGATAGTGGGAGGAAGAAATATAGCGCACAAACCAATAGTGGCCAAAGACGTGGCATTCGTACTACCAGATATTAAGGTAAAAGAATTAGATGCGCCGTTTATTGAATATATGGCGAAGCGTAAAATAACAAAAGATACGCTGGACTATTGGCGCGTCAAGCAATATACATGGGAACGGAAAGACAGCAACGGGAAGACATACCAAACCACCGAGGTCTACGTATTCCAATATTACGATGAGGCTGACAAGCTGATATACGTAACTTATCGTGGGTTGGGCAAAGGTGCAATCAAGGGTGGGTGTGAAACGAACACTAAGTCTATACTTTGGGGTATGTGGCACATAGACAAAACTAAGCCAGTGGTTATAACCGAAGGGCAGCCGGACGCTATGGTTGTGTGGCAGAGTGGCTACAAGAATGTGGTATCAGCTCCTGGTGGCGCAAGTAACCTCACATGGATAGACCATAATTGGAAATGGCTACAAGACATTCCGGAATTTATAGTATTTGCGGATAATGACGTAAACGGCCAGCGTATGGCCAGCAAAATCAAGGAAAAGCTAAAAAACGTAAAGGTTTTGACAGCCACGGAGAAGGACGCGAACGAAGTGCTGTTTTATCATGGGCCGGAGAAGGTTAAGCAATTGATAACCGATATTATTGATGAAGTACCGGACGGGCTCATTGACCTAGCACGCATTCCTTACCGATCGGCGATGGGCAGGATTGAGGACGGGCTAGAAACCGGATTTTATGAATATGACTACCACGTTGAGGACTGGAAAGAAGAAGAAATAACCGTAATATTTGGCCGGAACGGTGAGGGTAAAACTACTTTTATATCACAAATAATAGCGCATTGCTTAGAGAGAAATCAAAAGACATTTTTATATAGTGGCGAAATGAGCGATGACAAGATACAAGATTGGCTTTACCTTCAAATGGCCGGCAATAATAAAAACAACCTCCGGACGATAATAACTAAGTATAAGGACAAGCTAGAGCCAAAACCTGAAATAGTTAAGAGAATGAAGGAGTGGCACGATGGGCGGCTATTTGTGTATGACCGTAATGAGCGCGAAATCACAGGGGGCCTTGATAAGTTTTTTGATGTGATGGAAATAGCGTCCAAAAGATATAACGTTAAGTTATTTGTAATAGACAATTTAATGGCCATATTGGAAGAAAATGCAGACAGCTTATATTCCGACCAGGCCAATTTTGTGCAACGATGCAAAAACTTTGCAATAACAAACAAATGTCACATCGTATTACTTGCACATCCTAACAAGGAAAAACAAGAGATGAAATATGGCAATGAGGGCAATCTCAATAAGACGGATATTTCCGGCAGCAACAACATTCCCAACAAAGCAGACAATATAATAGCAGTAGAGCGATTGTGGGGCACGGACGCAGATTGTGATGCAATCGTAACAAGCCTAAAAGACAGAACGAGTGGGCAACGCAAGCAGATGAAGTTTTTCTTTAGTCAAAAGACTTTACGTTTTTACAATAATATGACAAAGGAGAACCAGAGCTGTGGGTGGGAGAAAGAACCACAGGAAGGCTTTCAGTTAAACATAGATGCAGACAGCCCGTTTTAGAAAGGAGCAATTTATGAATGATGGATTAGTAGACATGGCGCGCATGAAGTACATTCCGGAATGGAAAATCGTGGAGGACGCCTATAAAGAGTACGGATGGATAGAGGACGAGCAATACCTAAAAGACCGACTAGTGTTTCTGCGCGAGTCACTGGATAGAGAGTACAATTTGCAATTGGCTAGGGAGAAGCAATCTCTATACTTCATGGGCGTATCATGTAGCCGAGAAGATGGTAAATGGGTAGCATATATGCAAAGCGACGATTGGAGGCGGTAGCAGATGAACGACAAGCAAAAGTACAACAAACTATTAGAACGCTTTAAAAATGCGGAGGTCTACTACGATCGGCCGGACGTTTCACACGAAGAAAAGGAGGCGACTATTGATGGGTTTTGCGAAATTATGCGAGGGCTGAACTTTCACCTGATGCGAATTGCGGACTATACTGAAACGGAAATACTGGGAGGGTTCAAGGATGCAGATTGAATTATCCAAAAACATAATCATTCCTGGCGATCCGCGTACCAAAAAGAACAGCATGAGAATCATCACAAATCGAAAGACAGGCAGGCCATTTCCGATACCATCAAAAGCCTTCATGCAATACCAAAAGGATGCAGGGTGGTTTTTGAAACCGTGGGGAATTGATGAGCCGGTTAACTTGAAGTGCGTGTACTACATGCGGACAAAAAGAAAGGTTGATCTAACAAACCTCAATAGCGCTATATGCGATATACTGGTGCACCACAAGGTAATGGCAGACGATGATAGCAAAATTGTAGTATCCATGGACGGCAGCCGTGTTAAATATGACAAAGATAATCCCAGAGTTGAAATTGAGATAACGGAAACGGAGCGTTAAAATGAAAATAAATGAATTAGTAGAAGGCGTTGAATATGTGCAAGACGGGGGAATGTGCGAGGATAAGCGTTATTATCATAACATGATTTATCGTTTACACGAAGGAGTACTACGATGCCATGATGGTACTTTTGTGTGGTGTGACTCTGTGCTAAAGTATAATGTTGCAGTACGAATGACCTTTAAACCAGCACCGTTTGAACCGGAAATCGGGCAAAACTACTATTGTCCGAGCTTTGAGTATGAAGGCAATTATAGCATAAGCGCATGGGTAGATGATAAAATGGACAATGCAAGAAAACGAAACGTGGGTGTCTACCGCACAGGAGAAGAAGCGCAGGAAGCAGCGCAAAAGCTGGGGTGGCGGTAGTCAATAACCCACCACTTAAACGCACAGCGTTTTGAAGTGGGGGCTTGTAAAAGCAAGTCCTTATTGATTAGACTAAGTATTTAATTACTACGTTGTTTTGGTCATAACACCCTGGGATGTTTAGCTTAGTTCCTTGCCATGTTGTTGTATATTAAAAAAATCTGATGGGTCGGATTTGGTGTGTACAGCGTAAAAAGCCATTACAACTTTGTCGAAGGCTACATCACTAAAATATAACCTCTGGTTATGTTTTAGACTTACTGTTTTATTACAGTTTTTTAATTAAGAAAGGAGTGCCTATGGTCTATATACTTAATAAAAATAAACAACCTTTAATGCCAACCCATCGGCACGGTAAAGTTCGTCGGCTCTTAAAGGAAGGTAAAGCAATCGTTGTTAAGCGAACGCCATTTACCATACAGCTATTGTATGAGACAACATTTTATGTTGAATCCTTAGTCTTGGGCGTTGATAGCGGTAGCAAGGTTATTGGTCTAAGTGTTTCTTCAGAATCAAAAGAGTATTATGCTTCTGAAGTTGAACTACGAACAGACATTGTCGACTTATTATCAACAAAAAGACAAAATAGACGGACTCGTAGAAATCGACTACGCTACCGTAAACCACGATTTAATAACCGTACCCGAAGTAAACACAAGGGCTGGTTAGCACCTTCCATTGAGCATAAAATTCAAACACATTTAAAGGTCGTTGAGGACATTAAAAAAATACTCCCTATCTCAAAGATAATCGTTGAAACAGCGTCTTTTGACATTCAAAAGTTAAAGAATCCAGACATATCTGGAGTAGACTACCAACAAGGGGAACAAGTTGACTCGTGGAATGTAAGAGAATATGTTTTTTTTAGAGATAAACATACGTGTCAACACTGTAGGGGTAAAACAAAAGATAAACGACTGAACACACACCATATAGAAAGCCGTAAGACAGGTGGAGATACACCCAGTAATTTAATTACCCTATGTAAAACCTGTCACGGGTTATTTCATCAAGGGAAGTTTGAACTTAAAATAAAGCGTGGTCTCTCATATCGAGATGCAACCTTTATGGGAATTATGCGTTGGACTTTTTATAATCGATTAAAAGAAAAGTACAACGATATACCTATATTAAACACCTATGGCTATATTACAAAGAATACCCGCATCAACAATCAATTAGAAAAGAACCATGCAGTGGATGCACTATGTATTGCAGGACACCCACAAGCATTACCTTTGAAAACTATTTACTTACAAAAGAAACTGAGGTGTCATAACCGTCAGATTCATAAAGCAAATATTTTAAAGGGTGGTAAAAAGAAAAACAATCAAACGGACTACCAAGTTAAAGGGTTTAGGCTTTTTGACAAAGCTACATATCGAGGAGACGTTTGTTTTATTACAGGCAGAAGAGCTACAGGCTACTTCGTCATCAAAGACGTTGAAGGAAATATTCTTCACAAGAGTGTTAGTTTTAAGAAACTAAAATTCATAGAAACACGAAAATCTTACATTACACACATGAAAAGGAGAGAGGCAATTCCTCTCATCACCTACGCTATCGCTTAGAGGTGAGAGTATCCTTGCCCAAAAAAATGATGAATATAGCGACGCTAAACGGTGGAATATTGCAAAGAAGGAATCAACACTTGAAACCAATAACGCAACAAATAAAGAAGACTTGACGAATATAATTAAGTTTTTAGTTGATATTCCGAGCGAGTGGGAAGTTGAAGATTTTGAATGTGATTGGGAGAAAGAAAACCATGAATGAAAGAGAGGCGATAGAAAGAGAAACAGCGAAAGCAATGCATCTACTAGCAAGAAAACAAATGCTTAGGCTTTTATTAAATGACATTCTCATAGACATTAATATTTGCAAATTAGAGGGATGGGATTACAAGGATTATGTAGCTGAATTAAAAGGTGAGATAGATGGTATAGGAGGAGAACTATGATTAACAGTGATGAGGCAGTAGCAAGAGCATTTAAAAAGGCACACGACAAAGCAGAAGCAATAAGAGTTGTAGAAAATAAGGTTATTCAAGATTATATAATAGGGTTTTCTAAAAGCGAGATAAAAAACAGAAACGGATGTACTCGCAAATACGTTAGCAGGGTTATAGAGTGCCATTTAAATAATAAAGGAGAATAAAAATGAATAAAAACGTGACAGACATCAAAACCGCAAGAAAAGAAGATATGTTGCCAGTGGGTGAATGGGCGTGGGATGATTTTAGAAATACGTGGGAAGTAACAGCCGAGGCCACAGATAAAGACACTGCGTGGAAACTGATATTCGACATATGGCAAATCAGGGCAGGTGAGATAGAATGATTGAAAAGCTATATAGATATTACCTGCATTTAAAGCCGGACTATCAGTTTTTGCGAAGGACGGACAGCAAGTCGGAGATGCAAGCGTTAAAACTAGAATACGGGGATAAACTGGTGGTAGAAGAATATAAGAAAGTGAGGGTGCATAATGGAAACTAAATATTATAAAGAAAATTTAAGGAAAACACTGAATAACATTGACGATTTGGCGGTTAAAGCCAAAATGGAATTGACCGAACTCCAAAAGGAGAACTCGAACATAGTTAGGCAACTTGAAGAAAAAATGACAAGCAAATCAGATAAGATTGTTGTCGGCGCAGACGATTTAATCGGAAGGAAAATTACTAGAATTGTGCAAGTAAACGGTCGTCGTTCTGATTATGTTGGCTATTTGTTAATGGAGTGTGAAGACGGTCAAAGGGTTATAATAAAAGGCAATAAATCAGGTGCATATGACCAGCCTGTCCTAACACCAGAGGAAATGAAAGATAGTGGGTTTTATAAAGAAAAAGAAATACAAGATAGGATTAAGTATATTGAGGGTGATAAAAAAAGAGATGAAGAAGACAGGATAAGGAGGAAGAAAAGAGAATTAGAAGAATTGCAAAAAGAATTAAAGGAGGCGAAATGATGGAAGACATATTGAGCTTTAAAGTAGCACCCTATGCTCTGCAGGATGTCCTTGATGCACTATCAATAAGACCGGACCATAGAGGATTTTATAACAATTTGGTAGTTACGAAAGAAGATGGAGAACTTGTTGTTTTATGTACTAAAATCTTTATCAAAAGAAATGCAAGTGACATGAATACTTGCTGTGAACTAGATTTGGAGGACAAGTAAATGAGTGATTATAGGATACAAAAAGAAAAGTACGACGAATTGGTTGGCGATGTAGTGGATAGCGTTTTGCAAGGTGATGGATTTCCGGCAGCGCCACCGTTGACCAGAACCGAGGTGTTATGCGAGGGTTGTGTCCACCAGACAGTATGCAGACACGCAGACGATTATTATGATTTGTGTTTAAAGGCCGAGAAACTGCAAGACGAAGATGAACGCATATATAAGCTGGCCGTTGAATGTTTAGAATACATGGAGGTGTAAGGATATGAATGATTGTTTAGAGAATATGACGGGCACTGTATCTATTCATGAGTTTGACAAAATGTTTAATGAACACCAGAAATTAGGACACCAAATTGATAAATTAGCAACTTTTATCATGGAAGAGATTGAGGGAGAACCCATGCAAAGCCAAGGCGCTATCGACACAGCTATAAGACTCCTAGGAAAACAGTCACACGTACCAGAACGCAATGAAATTTTGGATAGCGGCGAGCGACGCGAGTTTGAGACGGGCGCGGTCCGCGATGTTAGTAATAACTCCGGTCGATGTGACTTGTTGCCTTTAATCGTTGTCGGGGAACTCATGCAAAACATACCACTAACCTTTATCGGCAAGTACGTAGAGTGCGGTGGAGTCCAGCGCTTGTATGACGCGATTAAAGGAATTGTCGACGGGTTGCCGGATGCCATGCTACAACTTGCGGTTCATTTCGAAAAAGGCGCCAATAAATATAACGACCGTAACTGGGAAAAAGGTATTCCGCTGCATTGTTATATTGACAGTGCGGTCCGACATTATCTGAAATATCTAAGGGGCGACAAAGACGAAAAGCACCAGACCGCCGCTATTTGGAACCTAATGTGTGCAATTTGGACGCACGAGAACCGTCCGAGTATGATTGACTTGCCATTCGCGAATTTGGGCGACAAGGCAGGCATGACGGGTAAAGACTTGTTTGGTGATCTGTGGCCAGAGGAGAAAGACGAAGAAGATGATGATGAATAAAAAGCAGATTTTGACCGAGGGTTTCAAGGTGGCGATTGTGTTATTTTGTATAATATACGTTGACACGGCTATATTATTGGTTGTCCTTATTCTTTTGGTTTGTATGTTGGTGCCTGCGGTCGTAAGATTATTGAAAGGGGTATAAATAATGGCTAATGACAAATTGAACGCGAGTGGTTGCTATGATCCAACGGCATACAAAGCCGTCAAGGAAGTAAGCGCAGAGGAACGTGCACTGAATATCCGTGTACATCGGCTGATCAAGATATTAAAAGAGATCGTCGACATTGCGGGATTTGAGTTACTATTTCGGATTGAGGTGCGGGACAAAGAAACTCGGAAGGAGTTCCGATGATAAGCAGAAGCACAGAACTGGCGCAGGTTGTCCGTAAACGTGTTTATGACACGAATCCATACGAGTGGGCTGAAAACCCAACACAGGGGAACGTGGCAACGCAGGGAGCCATTGTGGGATGCGAGGTTAACGAATGAATATAAAAGATAGGTTAAAAGCCTACAAATGGACGCGAGACAATATTGCGGAGCTGGAAGAACGCCTAGTTGAGATTGACACGAGGCTTTATAAAACAACATCACACATGAGTGCTGAGCCAGGCAGCCCAAATTCTGGCGGTGGTGATCCATGGAATAGCTTGATTGCGCAGAAGATTGAGATTGAGCAGAAAATACAAAAAGAAATAGAATGTGGTTATGTAGAGATGCGGACTATTGAGGCTTTGTTTGACAGTTTACCTGAGCGCGAGAAGTACCTGATGCGTGCGCGGTATGTTTGCGGTTTATCTTGGGAGCAGATAGCCGTAGATATGGGCTACAGCTGGCAACATATACACCGATTGCACGGTGAGGTGCTTGAAACCTTGCGGGAGGAAGTAAAACAATGACCACTAATACTAAAATGGATAAGGAAAATGCCTATAAAAATTTAGCGGCGGAGATTGTCAACAAGGCGGTGACCAACTACAAAAGAGCACTAGAAGACATTAAGAAGGAATCTCAGGCTAAACGGCCGAGGAACGAAAAAAGAGAAATCGAAACCTTTTTTAGATCACAATGGTTTGAGCGTCTAAGCGATTTGGACGGAGAAAGAGTGATAAATAAGCTAAATGAGTGAAAGTTGCATAGCAATGAGAGGGAATGCGAGGGATTAATATGATATAGTTATACTAGGCCAAAGGCCTAGAGACGATAGCTGAAATTACTGGGCTATAACTGTATCCGCAAGACAGAGGTTACCTCACAGTTTTCCTCCTTTCTATTTCCCTCAGCCGGTTTGGTCGGTTGGGGGTTTTTAAATATAAGGATGGGTGTTGATAGTTTTTAAAAGTGCAGCCAGGGTGAGAGACAACGCCTAGGGGTTGAAGAATGCAGTTGATAAATAAGGGGGTGGTGGTATGACTAAGCAAGTAACTAAAAAAGGCAAGTTTCATCAATGGAAAACAGGGGATGGATTGATAAAGTTAGAAGCTTGGGCAAGAGATGGATTAATCGACGAGGAAATAGCCGATAAGATGGGGATAAATCCAAGCACACTGTATGTTTGGAAGAATAAGTACACAGAGATAGCCGAGGCCCTAACAAAGGGAAAAGAAGTAGTCGATATAAGAGTAGAAAATGCACTACTTAAAAGGGCATTAGGCTTCACCTATGAAGAAACTAAAATAGTACAGGAAAAAGATGCTTATGGCAAGGATAAAAAAAGGCAAGAAAAAACGACCAAAACAGTTGTTCCGGATGTTGGAGCGCAAATATTTTGGTTAAAGAATAGAAAGCGTAACGAGTGGAGAGACAAACAGGACATAGAACACAGCGGGAAACTAGGGGTTACAATAGTTGACGACATAAAATGACAAACATAAGCGAAAAGATACTTCCTAACTTCAGCGACCTATGGAAAGCTTGCAAGGATAGTAACATACTTAATGTAATTGCCAAAGGTGGCAGGAATAGTAGCAAGTCTACCACCATATCAATAAGGCTAATATTTAATCGCATGAAGTACAAGAGCCATGCCCTAGTTATAAGAAAAATAGACAAGACAATACGCCGATCATGCAGAGAGCAACTAATTTGGGCTATTAACCATTTAGGGGTAGAGGACTCTTGGTACTGGTCGAAAACTCCAAGTGGTGACATGACCTTAATATATACGCCTACAGGAGCATCGATATTTTTTGAAGGGGCTAACAATCCCGAAAAGATTAAATCTTATAAGACATCAGATATGCCGGTTACAGATGTATGGTTTGAAGAGTTGACAGAATTTAGAGAAGAAGATGAAGTTACAACAATAACTAATTCTATATTAAGAGCAGAACTAGAGGAGGGGCTTTTTTATAAGTTCTTTTTTTCATACAATCCGCCCAAACGAAAACAATCATGGGTCAACAAAAAATATGAATCC
>JGI1221J13441_10000481_pt1 | contig 18029 bp, 15 predicted proteins | sample LakVidmifraction_4_FD_13441 | JGI IMG/M metagenome (IMG submission 13441) | reverse complement strand
TTTCCGGTGTCTGAATGTCCTCTAAGTAATGTGATATGACCATGAGGGATTCCAGGTAAGGAAACCATCTCTTGCCATGCTGGTGATAATGGTATCCATTCTTGTGCTTTAAATGAGCTGTTGGAAGCATTTAATCCTTTAGTATTTTTAAACCTATCAAGGGAGAATGTACCTTTAACAGACTTGGAAATTTCACCCCCAAGGCTTTCTTTTTTCTTAGCCATAAATTGTTTTTATTTATTTAAATAAATCTTCAAATTCATTATCGTTAAATGTTTCTTTAGTCTTAACATTTAAGCTAGAGGATTTAGCTACCTTGGTGTTTTCAAATTCCTCGGCGTTACCAGGTCCATCAGTTACATTTGTTGATGATTTTTGAATTGGTGATGGAAATGAACTTTCTGAAGATGATTCTTCAGGGTTAAGGAAAGTTGTTAGTGCTTCTTTCATTTCATCATAAGAGTATTTCTTATAATACTTAAATAATTCAGGTTGAGTTTTAACCCAATCATCAGCATTTGAAGAAATTGTAGATAATGGTGTTTGTTTTGGTTTTACACGAATTGAGGTTTGTGGGTAAGGATTACCTTGAATAACTTCTACAGTCATATCAAAACCATTTTCAATATTTGTAAAATCACCTATGTCTTCATCATTCGCTAATGATAATAATTCTTGGTAAATTTGTTTTCCAAATTCCCAATATCTAACCCCTTTGTCTTCTTCACCTCTTACTATAACAGGAGCAAAAGTTCTCATTTTAGGTTCTAATTTTTTAGCTAATCTCCAATTTTCGGGTTCGGAGGTTTTACGTAATTCTTTAGAGAACTCTACAATTGGGTCTTTTTCACCAAAGTTAATAGGTGAAATCATTGTTCTCTCTCCAATACCATAATGGAAATACACTTCTTGGAAGGGATTGTCCTTATTCATAACTGAAGGAACAAACCTAATTTGTTGTTTACCTGTTTGTGCTTTCCAAAAGTAGAGGGAGCGATCTGTTTTTTGGCCTGAGCCTTGGTTTTGGGGTGTTGTTAGTTGTTCTAACTTACTTGAGATAACATTTAAATCCATAACTAATTGTTTATTTTAATTTATAACACTTCAATATAATAAGGCTTTTTCATATAGCCAAATATTTTTTTAGAAATTTAATATTTCGTAAATTTTTGTATCTAATCGTCTTAATTGACCATTGGTAGATAATAAAATACAATTTTTATATTCCATCCAAGGAATCATAAATTTATTATCTAAGGCCCCTTCATTTAGTAATTTAATTACACAATTCATTCCATTTAAACTGTAAAGAGTATTTGATTCTTTTTTTCTATGTAGTAATATAGTATCATCTAAGATTACATTAGACATGTTAAATGAATCAACATTGTAGGTACATACGTATTCATCAGTAGACTTAATATAAAGAATAAATATTTTATTAAAAAGGATTTGATATTGTGATTTTATATTAGATACTACAGATTCAAGTTGATCTTTAGTAGTAAAAGTACAAAATAATTTATTTGAAGATGCCATACTTATTAATGAGGGTTCATTAATTATACATATACGGAGATCTTCAATAAATGAGTAAGCTTTGTTCATTAGGTATAAATCTAAATTAATTATATTGTGATATGTTTATTATTTATAATAATTTTTTAAGAGAACCATAATTAGGACCATATTCTACCTTAATTATATACCCATCTTGCTCTAATAAATTTTTAATGTGTTTTAAGGTTTCATCTCCATCTTCCCTTGAATAATCAACTAAAAATGAATCGTATGTGTATAATATAACATTACTCTTTTTAGTATCCAAATATTCTATAACTCGTTTTACAGATATTACATTATTATAAGTTTCCAAAGATTGAATTATGTAATTTAATAATTTATTAGGTGTTGGGTTAATAATTTGATCATATGTAAGTATTTTCCCCCCAAATAACTCTAATTGTTTTTTTAAATTAAATTCTTCCCATATTTTATCTACATATTCTGTCATAGATTTAAAAAATGGTATGTCTTTATATTGATCAAATACTCCTCCGTATAATTGCTTAAATGTGAGTTCTTTTGATTGGTGATATTCGGCGTCTGTCAACTCGTCTTTCTTAAAATACATACGGCCCAATTGGGTATGAGTTGATGTTTCATCTAGTTGATAATTAATGAGTTTGGCTAGAATACGCACATGGTAAGAATCATAATCGAATTCAAAAAATAAATCATTTTTAGGTATAAAAGCTTCCCGAGAACCATCATTTTTATTTAATGCTGAGAAGTTTACTCCATTAAAGGAGTTGGTTGGTCGTGTTGTTAGGTTATATAGATTGTATTTAGTATAAACTGTGTTATCTTTTATAAACCAATTTTTATCATTATATTTAAAATATTTGTCAAATAAAATAGGATCTATTTTAATACCTACTTCCTCTATTTTTTTAAATATTTCAGGGAATATTTTATTTTTTTGTGGGGGTGTTGGGGATATTATTATATCTTTAATTTCCTCAAATGTTTTTTCATGTTCTTCATAATGTTTGGAAATAGGGATGAGGGAATTAATAAAAGATTTATTATGATATAAGTTATAATACCAATCACGTATCCCACTAATATGTTTTCTATTATTATCATATTGTATATCTATTAATTTATCACTGTTAAAATAGTAAAGACATTCTTTTTTATTTAAAGTATATATTTCCTTATACTTAGAGTCTATCCAGTTTATTACTTCTTCAAAGGATAATTTAAATGCCTCTGAGTGGTTGATTGGAAAAATATATCCATTACTTTGTAAGGTTTTAAAATATATAAGACAGGGGGATGATAGATTAGAATGATATTCATCATTCATAGGAATAATGCTTATATAACATTTATCTCCTAAGCAATATAAATTATTAAGTTGTTGTTGGGTTTCAACAATATAAAACATAACCTTTTTATTATATATTAAATATACAATCTCTTTTAATTTACTCCTAATTTACTTAATGATTCTTTTACTAAAGTGTTTATTTGGTTTTGAAATAGAACATTTTCTATAAGTAAAATTTGATTTTGTGATTGGTTTGAATTAGTTCCATCTTTAATAGTACCATCAGCCATTATATGGTAATACCCTCTATAATCATTGTTATTTTGTTTTATTGTAAGATCCCCACCCCCAGTATATTGGTTAGATATAATTTCGAGATTTGGCTTTATTGAATATTGTATTAAATTACTTAAATATGATTTTATACCTCTCATTCCTTGGTTAGCAACTTCTCTTAATCTCTCATTAGTGTTTACTATACCAGGTTTTATAATACCATATTGATCTTTAGAATCATTTAAAGGACCTGTTATTTTCCAAAAAATACTAATTACATTCCATAAAGCATAATTATACAACTTCCCTTGTTTAGATATATCTTCAAAGGATCGTTTAGAAATTTCTCTTATTTGGATTGGGTTTTCATTTTTACGTTTAGCAAAGTAGCGTATTACATTCCCTCTTCTGTAATCTTCGGATGTTGGGATTGATGAATAATATTCTGGGTCTCTACCAAATTCATATATTTCTTGGTTTGGTTGATTTAATTGTTTATAATCAAGATTGTTTTTAATTTGAAGGATTTGACTATTTGATGGAGATAAGGGGGTTGATTGGGTTAGTAATCTTCGGTTCAGGTCTGTTGGATCTTTTCCCGTAAATACTTTATCATCATATAGTTGATGGTAATATCCTGTATATGCTTGTCCTGTTAAAGGGTCTATATATTCAGTTCCTATGGTATATAAACCTGTATTTACCATTTTTTTAGGGTAATATGCCATATTAATTATTTTGTAAATATTTAATTTCTTTTGCTCTACGTATTGGGACTTGTCCTGGTCCTAAGCTCGCTCTACGATTTAATTCGTTTATTAAACCTTGAACACCATTATTAATGTATGATCTTATAAAATCGTAAAATAATGTACCATAATTATAAGCTAAACTTAAAAATATTACTTTAACCTTAAGAGGTAGTTGGATATAATCTACCCCTAATTCTTTACATCTAGATACTACTTTAGGTTTAAATTCTTTTTCTATTCTTCTTTTAAGATCTAATTCTGCTTCTGTTATATTTACCACTTTTCCAGCTATTACTTCTTCTATACTCCCATTAGTTCTAGTAATAGTATCACTTCCATATCCAATCCTAAGCTTAGTTACATCAAAGTAAGGGGTTGGTCTAAATCCTTCTTCTTCTTTTAAGAAATTCATAATTGCTGTAATTTCAGAAGTTTGGGAAGATGGGTTGGGAGGTTGTGGGGAATTAGAGGAGGGGGATTCGTTGAGTGAATCAGAGGGTGTTGGTGACGATTTGTTTGGTGTTGGTTGGTTTATATTATCAAAAAATGAAGGATTAGTTACTCCAGGGTATATTGTTTGTTGTTCTATAGAAATTTTATTTTGTGGTTGTTTTAATGGTACCTCTGGGGATGTATTTGATTTTTTATTATCTTTAATTCCCGAATTGTCTAACATTAATGTAGATCCTCTTAATTGGGTAGTCCATTGATTGTTATCAAAGTTATGATTTATTGAAAATACAGCAAAAGCTACTCTCCCTTTATATTGTTTAGGTAATCTATTGTCTTCTATTTTAAAAGCATTATAAGGTAATATACCTGATATTCCATCTAGGGTTATATTAAATTCTATAGGGATAAGAATATTAGCTGATCCTTTTAAGTTTTCTAATTTTTTTTGTTTATTTTGTAAATCACTATATAAATTAGTTAAATTTGAGATGGTGGTTGTTGATAATGATTTACCTGCATCATTAGAATAAACATTATATATGTGGTTATATAGTATTTGTAAATTTTTTAAATATCTAGCTTCACTTTGACTATTAGAAGAAGTACTAGGGACAACAGAGGGTTGTTTTGTGTTGGAGAATCTATCTCTAACGTTTTGATTTAGTTTTTGGTAAGACAAAACATCATCAGGGAAATTTTTTATCCCTCCATTTTGTAACCCTTGGGTAGCTATTACAATTTGGGAAGCAAGTTTAGGGGTTATTTGTGATGTAAAACCATAATCATATACTATAGATTTTAAACCAAAGTTAGGAATTGTGATTAATTCTTTTTCTGTAGGAGTTTCAATGTAGTTTTCATCTATTATTCTAATAACAGGATATAAGGGGTCGGAAAATGTTCTAAAATTATTAGAGTTTCCTAGACTTGAATTAATCCCATCTAATATACCATCCATAAGATCAATTAAAACTATACTTCCATCGGGGGTTGATAGGTTTTTTAATTTACCAAGTATAAAATCTATATTAACTAATACATTAAATAATTTTCCCTCAAATCCTTTCCCACTTCCCATTATATTGTTTACAGCATTCTTTTCAGGATATGCTAGAAAGTTTTTAAGGATATTTCCTTGTTTATCACTACTACTTAACCAACTATAACCACTTATACTAGCCACATCTAAAGGATGAAAAAATGGCTTTAATGTTTTTCTAGGTTGACCATCAACCACACTATCTGCTACATTCCAAGGAATTAAACATATAGTAGGGTCAATACTAGCCTCTAATTTACCTTTAGATATAATGGTATTTTCAGGATTGTAATCTATATAAACAGAAGGTTTATAATTGGTAGAGTTAGTAGTATCACCATCACCTTCAGTAAAAATACATAAATGTTGAACTAAACATAAAAAATGACCAAATGTTATATATGTTGGGTTTATATCGGAAACATCATCAACACTTGTAAAAAGCCCTACATATCCCGCGTAGAATTCACTTTCAAGTTTTTTAATATTTTCATTAGAATCTGATATTCCTGATACTATCTGCCAAGCATTTCCAAATTCTGAGTTAGTATCTGAATATTTTATACTTCCAGGTATGTTATATGTAGAGCCTTTTAATTGATTTCTAAATGTAGGACCTTTATATGTAGCAGAGGAATATATAGTATTTAGGAAATCTCCATAAGTTTTTTTAACTTCATTTTTTGTTAAACTGTTTATTGTAGTTTTATTAAATGGTTGGAGAATTCTTTTAGCTATAGTTGAATCTTTAATAACGGGTTCTCCACTATTAGTTTTTAAATAATTTTTTATAGCAACTAGAGCATTTTCTAATGTAGATCTATATTTTTCGTTTATTTCATCATCAGAAATAGCATCAAAATCTATGTTGGTAGAAGTGTTTATTTTAAGGGATTCAATCATCCCTCCAGGACCCATTATTTGAGTTTTACAATTATAAGAACCATCATTATTAGAAGTCCACCCAAAATTATAAACAGTACCTAACATACCATCATAATTACCATTAGAAATTTCTCGTTTTTTAGTAACTTCTTTTAGTAATGTTTCTTTTTTATTAAAACTAGGGTTAAAAAAATCTAAGGGTCTTATATTAGTTTGTAATTGACCATTATTATCTAAATAAGGTGTGTGTCCCCATTCTAAAAATACAGTTACACCTAAACTCATATATAATTTAGACATTAAATCTAATTGATCTAAGTCATAGCATATAAATTCAACTGTGGCTTCCATTAAAGTTTGCCATTTACCTCCAGTACCAACACTAATATTGGTGATACCAGGCATAGGTTTTAAACCTAATCTATCATCCGTGCCTTGGGTATAAGTTTCACTAAAACCTTTTTTGATGGTGGTTGTTGCATTGGTTGATGAAATTGTACCTCCTTGAAGTATATTATTTTTGGATAAATTATCAGAAAATCCTGATTTATCATCTCCAAAATCTGGAAATCTTTCGTTGATTGGGTCCAGAGAATTATTAAGGGGGTTTGTTTGAAATGTATTTAATTTTGGAGGGTTGGGATTAGGATTTACCATAGCACCCGAACTTAATCTAATCCATGAATTCCTATTTGATAGATATTGAAGATCTGAGGTGCTTCTGTTTAAATTATTAACAGTTTTAACACGAATATTAATTTGTTCCTGGACATAGTCTAGGAAGGGTGTGCCAACAATATTTTTATACTTAGCCATAACATTTTTTACTCATTAGTATTAACTTTATCATAAGCATTTAAAGCATCAGATAGATTGCCTGGTATTCTAAGTTGGAAACCTAAAGGCATAAACATTGAATCTCCTGGAAGGTCATTAGCCATAGCAATAACCCACCACAACTTAGAATCACCAAAAAAATCTATAGCTATTAAATCTAACCTATCATCAGCACGTGATATAATATAATAATCATTATTTGAAGGGACAAGTGTTGGGTAACGAGTTGGTAAATAAGCTACCTTACCATTTATTATTTTTTGAGTTTCTATATTTTCGTAACGTCTAGCCATTATTCTATGAATTTAACCAAGTTGAAGCTACAGATGAGTTTCCACCCCCTGCTGTTAATAAAATTGGGGAATTAACACCATTTTGTGGTAATTGACTTAAGATTGGAATAAAGTTAACTGATACGTCTATCATTTGTGGGACTTCTAACATATCCTTATCATCACCCCCTTCAGGACCATTAATAGCTATTTCCCAAGAAGCTTCATTTGAAACTGTCAGATTTAATGAAGTTAATATTCCTGGAGTTCTAACAAATAAATCACCTATTGTAAGTTTAGTAAAATTACCTCTCATAAACCCAGAGCTGTTATAATCAGGATATAAAGTAGAAAGGAGATAATTTAATTTTTTATAAAGTATTTTCATTTCATATCGAGATTGTGCTGCTACTTTAAAGTTAAAACTTACTTGTCTTTCAAAACCTTGATAAGTATAAAAATTCTCACCTCTACCAGCGTATTTTTTTGATTGCCATTCTGCGGAATGATTATCTGAATAATCTGTTAGGAATGCTCTGAAAAACATTGCATTACTATTATTAGGAATGTCATTATTTACTGTTTCAAATACAAATTTAATTATATCTCTATTTCCATTTGATTTAGAAAATCCTTCAATTCCTGTTGGGGATGTTAAAGTTTCAATATTATACATATTCACTTTATCTTGACCCTCTACCCACTTATCATTAGTGTTTTTTCTTTGGTTTGAAGGTCTTGCCCCAGGATCACCAATTCCTACCCTAGTGGATATATTTAGTTTTCCATAATCTCTTGTTTGAATAGTACTTGTATCTATTACCTTATTTCTAAAATCCTCTACTGTTAAATTACCTGGTTTTCTTTGTTGTTGTTCTCGTATTTTATTATAACCCATCGTTGAACTAAATATAGTAACGTCAGGGGAGGGGTTTTTAGTGGCTCTAATATAGCCTGCACCACTTTGTTGGTTTTGGGTTTCAATAGATTCTGAATCTGCACCTGTAATTCCAGTTTCATTTGGTTTTAGACCAGATACTTTACTAGCACCTAATAATTTACTATAATCTATTGTAGTAGATGGTCTCGCTTGAATTTTATCATTAAATAAACCTCTTCTATAGTTTGAACCTACAAATAAAGGAGCTTGACTAGTATCCATTGGTACCCCCAAAGAATTAGTAGATCTTTGAATAATTGTAGTACCTAACCCATATAATGAACCTGGTCCTCCTGTGTAGAAGAATAATTCACCATTATTTACTGTATTAATTCCTAGGGCAGCCGCTGAATTTGAGAATAGTAGCTCACCAGGGGATTGTTTTTTTATTTTAATATTAAATAAATTAATTAATCTATTTTGTGTGGGGTTTTTATGAGAAACAATATATTCATAGGTATTTTCAAATAATTCTAGTTCTCTACCTAGCCCCGAAACTGGATGGCGAAATCCTGTTCCACCTTCAGCTATTTGAGTCATTAAATTACGACCATTACTATATACCCTAGTATTTACATCTCCTCCAGATCTTCCACTTTCCATAAGAGGGTTAGAGAATAGTAGACCCTTTTGTTTGTCTAAGAAAGCTTTACCTTGTGGGTAATTTGATAAAAAGGCATCTATACGAGCAAAATCCTGCCTAGCCGCTAGCTCTTCATAAGAACCACCACGTATTGGGTAGTCTAAACTAAGAGCTTCAGTAGTTAAAGAGTTAAGTTGATCAATAGTTTCAGGGGGTTTAACCTTTTGCCAAGGTTGACCTGAGTATCCTCCTCCTCTAATATCCTTGCTGTATTTATTATCTTTACTATTGTATTTAAATTTAGCAGGATCATTATATAGATCTCTTAATGCCATTATGATGGTAAATTATCTACATATTTTTTAGGTGTAATTCCGTCTAAATCTAGTTGTGATGGAATTTGGGATGAATCCAAACCACTTCCATTTAGAGAAGATATAAAATGTAATGTAGATTCTTTTTGTTGGGTTAGAGTAGATTCTGATTTGCCTCCTTTACTTAACCTAGAGGTTAATTCTGTTCCTAAGATTGCCATAGTTATTGATTTTGTTTATTATAAATATTTTAAACAGAATACCTCCTGGTATTAACTGCAAGTGGTGTTTGTATGGTGTTGGATATGCGGTTGCCATCTAGATTAACGTTTATATTTGCTTGGGATGCGCCTTCTTTCACGGCATTTGCTATGGCTTGTATATCAGTTTTTGATAATGTAACTGTGGTGATTGGTGGGGTGTTTATTGAGTTAGTATTATTTGGAGGAAATAAATTTGATCTTAGTAAATTAGTGGTGGAATTTCTTTCTTCCCTTATAATATTAGGAGAAACTGCTAAACCATCTCCTTTAGCAGTAATAGCAGTTGCACCAAAATTATCTGTAATAGTAAATGGACCTTTGGATGAAGGAGCTATACCATCTTGTACTTCTTGTTTTTTGTTTACAAGAGAATATAAACCTGCTGCTACAGTTCCTGCTACTGCTAATCCAGCTAAAGCTATAAGGGGATTGGCTGCAGCAAAAGCCGCGGCTCTTCCAACAGCTAATGCTAACCCTTTAGCAGATTCAACATTAAACATTTTCATACCTATAATACTTTTAGCTATACTTGAAACCATATTAGTTCCGGTAATTAATGCTATACTACCTATTGTAGTATATAAAATGAAAGAGTTTGATACTAGGGCAGCCAACATTTCTAAGGGTAGGGCTAAAGCCTCTGCCATTTTAGCAATTGATTTATTAATACTTTCTTGAACAGTTAATCTTTTTGCATCTTCAATAGACATCCCGGATTGGAGTGCTGCTTCCTCTTCAGATAATCCCTTTACAATTTTCTGATCAAATATCATTTTAGAGATTTCATCTCTACTTAATCCTATAGCTCCTGCTATAGCTTCTTGTTCTATTCTAGTCCCAGTAGCAAAACTATTTATTACTTCTTGATTATTTGCTATTTCTTTGGTTACACCCTCAAGATCATTGGTTAAAGCAAAAAATCTTGCTCTTTCTAAATTTAATTGTTTACCTGTGATTACCTCTGCTTCAAATTCTGAAGATATTGATTGTTCAATATTTAATAAACCCTCTGCTATTTTATCTACTTGAGACAGATTAAGACCTAATAAACGAGCATTAGATGCTGCTGTGGCCAATTCCTCTGAACTTCCCTGAAATGACATTGCTATAGAAGGTGCAATATTTGCAATTTCTTGTAGTATTTTTCTTTGAGAAAGTATAGGACTTATGTTTTTGAATGCTTGGGCAGCATTATCTTTTAGACTTTCACCATTAGCTTGAGAAAACATTGCTAAATTATTAGCTTCCTCAGCGGATAGACCCATTAATTGGGTTAGTTCAGCTGCCTCCTGTATGTTTATGCTACTAAATGCAACTCCTGCGTTAAATCCAAATTGTTCAACTAAACTATTTGCCTGTTGTATATAATCTACACTAGTAATTAAACTAGTATTTAAAGTATCAATCTGGTTTACAGAAGCTCCAGTATTTCTTCTAAAATCTGTTTGAGCTTTATTAAGTTGTACAAAGGCATTAATTATAGCCCCCAAAACGGCAGCACTTGCTATTTTTGAAAAAGTAGCACTAAGTTCTTTTGCTCCTGCTTTTAAAGGATCTTGCAATTGAGCAGATTCTCCTAATTCTTCTTTTAGTTTTATATTTTCGATAACTGCAATTCTAGAGGCATTTGCTGCTGCCTCAAAGGGGGCAGAGAATTGTCTAAGTATGGGTATATCCTTAACTATATTACTTAATCCCTCAAAGTTTTTTACTGCTAAAGTGTTTGAAATTATTAGTGATTGATCTCTAACCTGATCTAAGTTATTTATTAAGTTTTGGGTGAAAATAACTTGTTCTTTAAGAGATTCAGATAGGGCTTGATTATTTTTACCACCTAAGGTTGAAAATTTGTTTTGGAGTTGAGTTAAAGCAAGAAGAGTTTCATTTAAACTTACTTTATCTTTTTCTAATTTAGCTAGTTGTTTTTGGGAACCTAGTTCTTTAATTGTAACATTATAATTTTCAGTTGCTGTTTTATTAATTTCTCTAACTAAAGATCGTATTTCGGTTCTTTCTTGTTTTTCAAAACCTATGGTTTTTATTTGATCTAAAAGAACATTACTAATATCACGTATATCATCCAATATTTCATCCTGAATACCCGCTCGTTGTTGGATAAGTCTAAGTAATTCTTGTTCTCTGTCTAATTCTTCTTGTGAAGCCATGGTTTAACTATATAATATAAATATAAAAAATGCCTACTTTTTAGCAGGCACTTGAGAATTATATACATTAGCAGGATTAATATTTGGTCTTGCTATTTGTTCAGAGTCATTTGTTAAGACATTTGATTGAGCATTAGTAGCCTCATTTTGTTTTTCGAAATATTCCTCTAATTTTTTAAAAGTAAACTTTCGAAGCCAAATAGGCATATTGTATACAGTATCCCAATCATAACCCCCTTGTCCGTGAAATACAATTTCATGTATTTGAGAAAATAGATGAGATCTATATTCCACTGTCAGGCCAAAAAAAGTTTAGATTGATGGGAATATTGATGCCCTCCTCTGCACCATCCCCGGTATATTTTAATTCAACATCTGGTGATATTCTTCTTATTTCTTCACGTAATGATCTGGAATCTCTTGCTAGTAATGCATTTTCTACAAATTCACGGATTGTTTTGGTTTCTGTATCTCCTTCTACTGATGTAATTATAAATTTTAAACGTGTGGATATTTCTGGGGAAGCATCGGGTCTTATTTTTTTAAGGCCTGTTAATTCTCTTTCGATGGATTTTTCGTCACCATGTGTTAAGAGTTTAAATGTGATTGGTGTTTTGGAATAAGGTAAAATAAAATCGAAATTATTTACACCTTCTTCTTTTAGATCGCCAACTTCTAACATTTTGTCGTTAAGAGTAGTCAAATCCACCGTGAAATCAGCGATTCCCTGCGTATCTGAATTGTATGCCCTAAATGTATAGTCTTTCCCGTAGCCTAAAATACGTGACGCGATTAAAAGCGCATTTTTATCTCCAACTACAATATCATTAAAATTAACTTTTGATACAATTAAGGATTCTATTAATTTATCTAATACAATACCTTTTGAAATATAATTTTGGTTCGTTAAGATGTCTTCTTCACGTGCCGTCATATATTTCATTTCAATTTTACCACTTGATAGAGGATTGTCTTTTGGGTAAATAAGACCTTTTGAGGGTAAATCTACAACTTCTGTTGGGAATTTGTGTTTTGTAACTTTTTCTTCCATGTTTTAAAATAACTTATTTATTGTGTTTATAAATATATCAAGACAAAAAACCCACAATAAATGTGGGTTTGATCTTTACTATTAAACTGTATATAAAATAAACTTAGAAATTTGCAATACAATAATCCATAGAAATAGTCATGGAAATATTAGCTGCTGCATCACCTGATGACCAATCATAATCTCCAAAATTAACTGATTTTATGAATGCTCCTTTAATTATCCATTCTCCAACAACATCACCTACTGGTCCTAGGATGTTCATTGTTAAATCTTTTTTGTAAAAATCTGAATATCCATCTCTACCTGTTACAGATTCATGAGCTAGACGTGCCCATTCCATTACAGCTTGTGTTCCTGAGGGTGCAATTGGGTCATATAATTCCAATGTCATATCGTTCCATCTAACTTTACCTTTTATTTTACGGTATACATTAATGTGGTCTAATATGATTTCATTTGCTTCGAATCCAGGAGCAGTGGCTTTTTTAATTAAGTATGAAGGGATACCGTCTACATAGAGTATAAATCTATTTGAAACTTTGGGTTCAAATGCGGTAAACATTATTTCATTGGGGTCTAATACTGCCATGTTATGTTTTGTGTTTTTAATTAAATAAATTGTTCTATGATAAATATTAAAATTAATTTGGGTTTTGAATAATTTTTATATATTTATTAATGTAAAAGCATTTGAACCTAAAATTGTAAATAATATGGGAAGACCTTGTTTAAGTAATGATATAAGAGTATGTTTAAATTGTCAAAACCAATTTGAAGTTAAAAGACACAAGAAAAATAAATTTTGTGGAGTTTCATGTTCCCAAATTTATACTAAATCTCTTAATAAGGATTGGTTATTAAAGAGGGATACGACTAATTTAGAAAAATATGGAGTTAAATCCCCCCTCCAATCCCCCCAAGTTAGGGAGAACTATAAAAATAGTATACAGTCTAAATATGGAGTTGACAACCCCTTTCAAGTTAAAAAATTTAGAGATAAAGCTAATAATACTATTAAACAAAAATATGGGGTTAGTCATGCTAATCAAAATAAAGAAGTAGCGAATAAAATATCTTTATCTTTAAAGGGGAGAGTTTTAGATAGAAATAACTTTATGGATATTAAGTGGGAGAAATTAGAAGAGTACTATAAAATAACAGGTATGAAGCCCAATTTTGATAAAGTTGAATTAGCAGATAATAAGTTAAAAGACCATAAGTTTAAATTTCAATGTGATAAATGTAATAGTATTACAGAAGTATCTATAAATAATGGTTATTTACCTTCATGTAAATGTTCTAATTATAAGGGGTATTCGGTTATTGAAGAAGAAATATTAAAATTTTTATGCGAATATATAGATGAAAAAGAAATAGATTTAAATAGAAGAGATATACTCCCTAATAGATTAGAAATAGACTGTTTCATACCATCTTTAAACCTAGCTATTGAAGTGAATGGGATATATTGGCATTCAGAGTCTATGGGGAAATACAAAGATTATCATTTATTTAAAACTTTAAAATGCCTTGAAAAAGGGATTAACTTAACCCATATATTAGATTATGAATGGGTTTATAAAAAACCTATAGTAAAATCTATTATATTAAATAAAATAAATAAAACCCCAAATAGATTATATGCAAGAAAATGTAAAGTAATCCCTATTATAGATACTACCATATTAAGGGAATTTTTAAATACTAACCACATTCAAGGGTATACTCATGCTAAAACTAATTTAGGTCTATACCATGAAGGTGAATTGGTATCAGTTATGACTTTTGGGAAGAATAGATTTAAAAAAAATTCAGGTGAATTAGAAATGGTTAGATTTTGTAATAAATTAAATACTAATATTATTGGGGGGGCCTCAAAGTTATTTAAATATTTTTTAAACAATAACAACCCTGATATGCTACCTATTATTAGTTTTGCTGATAGGAGATTTTTTGATGGGAGTTTGTATTTATCTTTAGGTTTTGGGTTTGAGTCATTTTCATCCCCTTCTTATATATATTGGAAAAATTCAGTTATATTAAATCGAATGTCTTGTCAAAAACATAAATTAAAAGAATTATTACCAATATTTGATGTTAATAAAACCGAGTATGAAAATATGAAAGATAATGGGTGGAGGAGAGTGTGGGATTGTGGTAATACTAAATACAGGTTTAAATAAAAAAGAGGAACAATTAAGTTCCTCTTCAATTTTTATTAGTGTATTAAGGGTTAGGAGTTATTTTTAAAATTCAACTCCGGTTGGTGTAACATTAAAGTCTAGAATTATATATTCTGCAGTTCTAGTTGGTTGGATAAAAATTTGACCTACCATTTGATTTCTATCTATAACATCTGATGTGTTATTTGAATCGTCAATTACTACTCTATAGCTATATAAACCTTGTCTTTGTTGAATAGATTCTAGATATGGGTTTACTTGATTTAAGAATCTGTTTCTTGTTGCTGCTGTGTTTTGTTCAAATAATAATCCTTTAGCAACTTGTCCTATAGTTCTTTTTAATTCGATTAGTAATCTTCTAACACTAATTCTATCTAAAGCTGTTGCTTTTGTTTGCAATGTCTTTTGACCAAATATTACAGGACCTTGTCCTGGGAATGTTGCTATTGGATTTACTTTACCTAAATATAATTTATCTCTATCGGCAGGTGTTAATTTTCTTTCTGCTTGAATTACACCACCAATACCACCTCTATTGAAACCTGCAGGTGCAAACCATTCAGCTCCTAATCTATCATTAGTGGAATATACTCCTGGAATTACTGTTGAGGCTGGTGCCCAAACTAATTTTCCAGTTTCTTGAGATAATATTTGAACCCAAGGCCAATATGTTGCGGCATAACTTGAGTCTTGTGTTAAAGCTGATGTTATTGTTGAGTTTAATGTGGCGCCATAATCTCTAGTATCTACTACAGCTATTGCGTCTCCTCTTTCGGTTACTATTGATATTGCAGATGCAATTGCAGATGAACCGTTTTGTATTGTTACTCCAGGTAAAATTAGAATTTCGTAATCATATTCATCTCCATTCTGTAATAGAGCTAATGATGAAGTATAATTATCAGGAACTAATCCTTGTATACTATTTACGTTAATTTTATCAAACATCCCTAATGTTCCATTTGAGCCATTACTAAATACAGCTCCTACAGCATCCCCAAATGCACCTTCTAAAGAACCACTGCCTATTGAGGGTAGATGTCCTGCAAAAATGGGTTTTGCAACACCATCATTATCAAAATAATTGTAGGTTGGGCTTGTTACAGAGGATACTCTTACATATCTACTGTTGTTTACAAAAGATCCTGTAGATTGGATAAATTGGTTTTGATCGCTATCTAGTACTAGATTTTGAACTTGATTACCTATTACCTGCTCTATGTAATTTGGTGCGTTTGGGTCTAGGGATAAACCTATCCATGATTCTAATATGGTTTTTGATTTAGTATTATCATCACCACGTCTAATTGATAAATTGAATTGTCCATTTCCTGGATCTACATTAGCAATTTCCCATCTTAGGTTATCTGGTGTACCTTGAATTAATGAACCGCTTGTAGATACACTACCTGAATTGTTCATTATGTTACCTACAGATAGGGTTTCTAATACTATAGAGCCTGTTGGGTTTAAGATTGATGCAACCGCTGGTGTGTAGTTGCCTTGGGCATTGTTTACAACTCGAGTTATCAATAGAGTTTCACCACCTTGTATAAAGTAATTGTAAGCTGCTATTGAGGTTAAGTATTCAAGTTTAACACTACCACTAGAGAAAGCACCTCCAAATTTATTTTTATAATCACTATATGAGGTAACTAAAGTTGGAATATTAACTGGTCCTTTTACAGTTGGGCCTATTACAGCAGCACCCGCCGTGATAGGACCTTGAGTGATTAACGTTTGATCATTTTCACGTGTTAATACTCCAGGGGAGAATAATGTTTCAGCCATTGTTTTGTTATATTATTTTATCAGTAATAAATATATAGGGGATTTTTAAAAACGTTATGTTGGGGTAGTTATTTCACCTGTTTTTAGATCTATTTGAGAATCTCCATATTTTTCTTTAAGTTTATCACCTAGTTGTTTTTCTACTTGTAGAAGTTTAGAGTATTGGGATTTTAAAATTTCTTCTTCTTGGTTTAGGTTTAGTCTTGTTAAAGATAATTGTCCTAATTGGAAGGTTATTGTGTTGATGTTTTGTTGGAAGTCTGTTAATTCTATTAATTCGTCTTCGGTGATTTTGGTGGATTGTATTGCCATAACTTTAATTTTAGGGGAGTTGTGTGTTTGGGTTATAAGGTGCAGATTTGGATGTTTGGTAGAGGTTTATTATATTCTTCGGTGCAACTTAATGTAGGTCCATTATTACCACCAAAAGCTAGGGCTTCATTTTGTGTGCCTGCTCCTGCTAGGAAACTTCTACCTATAGATAAAGCACCACCAGTTGACCAGCTTGTGCCGTTGTATTCTTCTGTACAGCTTAATGGACCTTCTCCACCAAAAGCTAGGCCTGCATTTTGTGTGCCTGCTCCTGCTAGACCATATCTACCTGTAGATAAAGCACCACCAGTTGACCAGCTTGTGCCGTTGTATTCTTCTGTACAGCTTAATGGAGGTGTTCCACCAAAAGCTAGGGCTTCATTTTGTGTGCCTGCTCCTGCTAGGAGTTGTCTACCTGTAGATAAAGCACCACCTGTTGACCAGCTTGTGCCGTTGTATTCTTCTGTACAGCTTAATGGACCTACACCACCAAAAGCTAGGGCTGAATTTTGTGTGCCTGCTCCTGCTAGAACACATCTACCTGTAGATAAAGCACCACCTGTTGACCAGCTTGTGCCATTGTATTCTTCTGTGAAATTTCCTCCAGGTGTTGTTCCACCAAAAGCTAGGGCTGAATTTTGTGTACCTGCTCCTGCTAGACCATTTCTAGCTGTAGATAAAGCACCACCAGTTGACCAGCTTGTGCCGTTGTATTCTTCTGTGGAATTTCCTCCAGGTGCTCCACCACCAAAAGCTAGGGCTTCATTTTGTGTGCCTGCTCCTGCTAGGAGTTGTCTACCTATAGATAAAGTACCACCAGTTGACCAGCTTGTGCCATTGTATTCTTCTGTGGGTGGTGTTGTAGGAAATCCACCAAAAGCTAGGCCTGCATCTTGTGTACCTGCTCCTGCTAGACCATATCTACCTGTAGATAAAGCACCACCTGTTGACCAGCTTGTGCCGTTGTATTCTTCTGTGGAATTTCCTCCAGGGTCTCCACCAAAAGCTAGGGCTTCATTTTGTGTGCCTGCTCCTGCTAGTGAAATTCTACCTGTAGATAAAGCACCACCAGTT
>JGI1221J13441_10000473_pt1 | contig 18264 bp, 22 predicted proteins | sample LakVidmifraction_4_FD_13441 | JGI IMG/M metagenome (IMG submission 13441) | reverse complement strand
GCTATAAGAATCCCACTTCTCATCAAAAAAATCCGTCCGTCCGGCATGCAATTAAACAGGGGTTTGGGGCCGAGTTATGAACATTGAATCCGTTTTGATATCCGATCTCTCAAACGACCCGGCGAACGCACGCAAGCATGACTCGCGAAACATTGAGACGATCGTCGCAAGCCTGCGGAGGTTCGGCCAACAGAAACCAATCGTCGTGGATCTGTCGGGCATCGTGCGGGCAGGGAACGGTACGCTAGAGGCGGCAAAGATACTCGGGTGGGAAACTATCGACGTGATCCGCACTGGGCTTAAGGGCAGCGAGGCAACGGCCTACGCGATCGCTGACAACCGAACGGCTGAGCTAGCCGAATGGGACGACGACGTGCTAGCCGCGACACTGCAAGGGCTGGTGACAGACGACGAGGAACTGTTGGCGGCGGCAGGGTTTGATGAGGATGAGCTGGCCGAACTACTTGAAGGAATAACCGATGGCATCGACGACGAAAACGACGGCAACACGCAAGAAATTGACAGCGACTTCGACCTTGAGTGCCAATGTCCCAAGTGCGGATTTGAGTTTGATCGCAAAACCTGATTGTGCGTGGAACCTTACATACCTCGCAAGCGTGCCACAGAACGGCGTTTCGGTCATGTCAACGTTTGCGTGCGGCGGTGGTTCGTCAATGGGCTACAAGCGGGCAGGATGCACGATCGTTGCGGCAAATGACATTGATCCCGAAATGGCGCACCACTACAAACGCAACTTATCGCCGCCACTTTACTACCTTTGCCCGATCCGCGACTTGCTAACAAAGGACTTGCCCGATCATTTATTCAGCCTTGACATACTAGACGGCTCGCCTCCGTGTTCAACGTTCTCGATGGCTGGCAGTCGCGAAAAGTCGTGGGGTAAAGACAAGCATTTCCGAGAGGGACAGGCTAAACAGGTTCTATCGGATCTATTCTTTGACTACCTTGATTTAGTCGAGCGATTGAAGCCTAGGGTGGCGATTGCAGAGAACGTCAAAGGAATGATTATCGGCAACGCGAAGGGCTATACGAAGCTCGTCATGGCTCGCTTCCGAGAGATCGGCTATCGGGTACAATTATTCTTGGTCAATGCCGCTGATTGCGGAGTGCCACAACGGCGGGAGCGTGTTTTCTTTTGTGCGGTGCGTGAGGATGTTTCGGATAAGGAGTTAGTGTTAAACCCGAAGGAACGCTGGATCAGTGCGGGGGAAGCCACGGCGGACGTTCAAGAGTTGACGGCGGCGGAAAACGCGGAAACTGCACAAAGCAAAAGAGACGTTAAATGGTGGCATAAAACGAAACAAGGCGATAGCTATGCTGCGGTAATTAAGCGGGAAGAAAACAGAACATCATGCTTCAACACGATCAGGCTAAACGGTAGCCAGCCAAGTTCAACACTACCTGCGAAAAGCGATCAAATAATGCACTGGTCGGAATGTAGAAAACTGACCTTCCGCGAGTGGAAACGCATAGGCTCATTCCCAGACGACTACCACGCAAAAACAGACAAGATAGGCCAATACATGATCGGCATGAGCGTACCACCTAAAATGACGGAAGTTGTAGCAAGGGCAGTCGTTGAACAATGGCTGTCGTAAATGCCGATCCGTGATACCCGCATGATGGCGAAATCAGTGGAGCAGCGATGGCCGATGACTGCAGAGAAACGAAGCGCGGTAGTCGCCGTGTTGATGAACATCCTTGTGTCTCGTGATGCAAGCGTGCGAGAAAAGACAGCAGCCGCCAAGGCGTTAATGTCGGCGGAGAAACAAAACCAAGAAGACGAACATAAGGTGGTAGACGTTGTTATTTCAGAGCGAAACCATAGACTGGATGCAATCGCTGCCGACCTCGGGATTGACCAAGGTTTTATCGAGTCTGTCGCCAGAGAATCGGATAGCGGCACTGGCGGCGATGCGGGAGCAACCGGAACCGCAGGCTTCACGGTTTGACGAAAAGATATACGACCGCGAACGCAAGGCCAAAGAGCGAGCGAGAGGGCGAGAGGTTATCATTCCGGTGCCCAAGAATATCGAGCGGCGAAACGCTTGCTTACAAGATCCTGAGCTACTACTCACGACCTACTTTGTGGAAACCTACTTTGAGCCGTTCACGGAGGACCGTAGCGACATGCTGCGGTCGATATGGCGTGCGGCTCAGTATGGCGGCGATCAAGCTATCGCGGCCAGCCGTGGCGAGGGTAAGACGACGCTCGCGATGGACGGGGCCTTCTGTTTAATGATTTCCAGCCTATCATTTTTCCCCGTGATTATCGGCAAGAATCAAGACGCGTCATCGGACGAGCTGAAAGCGTTGCGTGAGCGGATCATGGCGAGCGAGCTATTTATTGAGGACTTCCCCGAGATTGGCGTCCCGTTGCAAGCGGTCGGACCACAAACGGCAAGTGCAAGGTTGCAGACGGTTGGTGGAAAGTTCGTCGGCATGTACCTCGGTGTCAAACACTTCGCCTTGCCGAATATCTCGATCGACCAATTGCCACACTGGCCCAGCAACATCATCCCGGTGTCACGCGGGCAGGTGATGGGAGCGGTCGGCATTGAGGGCCGTCTACGTGGATTTAAGTTTCGGTCACATCGTCCGACCATCGGGATCATTGACGACGTGGAGGATAAGGACTCGGCACGTAGCGACGATCAGATCGCTAAGAACGAAACGATCATTGAGGAGGATATCAGCGGGATGGGTGCGAGTGCTGAGCGTATATGTCGTGTCTACCTTTGTACGACGTTGAACCGAAAGTGCAACGCGTACAAGTACACCGATCGCAAACAAAAACCATCGTGGAATGGCCGCCGATATCGCAAGATGATCACTCCACCGGCCCGGATGGATCTGGTTGAGCAATACATTGAATTACGCAAGATGCGAGACGGCGACACCGACCCTGACGCGCGGGAGGCGTTCCGGTTCTGGCGTGACAATCAAGGCGAACTCGAGCGCGGCGCCGTCGTCAGCAACACGCACAGCTATAGCAAAAAAACGCACGCAGACGGCGAGCCGCTAGAACTATCCGCGATTCAATCCTACTACAATCGAGTCGCTGACGTTGGGCAGAAAGCAGTGTCAACCGAGATCGACAACGACCCTCCTGAGACGGTTGGGCCGCAGGGTATCGGTCTAACGTCGTCCATTGTTCGATCAAGGCTGACTGGGCTGTTGCGAGGTGAGTATCCAGACGGTTGCCAGTTCGTGACGGTCGGCTTAGACATCGGCAAATACGATTCACACTGGGTAAAGATCGCATGGAGTGGAAACGCAATTGGCAAGATAATTGACTATGGAACCATGGTAAACGGCGGTATGTCATCAAAGACAGATTCCAAAATTGTCATGGCCGCATTGCTTCCAAATTTGATGAAGTGGCGAAACGATATGATCGCAGACGGTCGATTAGACTTCTGCTTGGTCGATGCTGGCGACTACACAGAGGCCATCTACGAATTCATTCGCAAGGCTTGCGGCGTACCGTTCGCTGCATCAAAAGGTTGGGATGACGGCCGGTTCAGTCGCACAAAGGATACTGACACGCGACGAAATTTCCATGAGGTCTACGCAAGCAATCAGCCCGCTGAAAGATTATGGCTCTATAACGTCAACACCGAGTTTTGGAAATACTGGCTCCATCAACGATTCGTCACGCCGACCTATGATGAGAATGAAATGGCGAACGATGGAACGCTATCATTGTTTTCCTCGCCGGGCAACCGAAAGATTCACCACGAATACAGCCAACAAATCATGTCGGAAGAGATGCAAGAAGAGTTCGTGGTAGGCAAGGGCATCGTCCGGAAATGGGTAGAGATCAGCGTCAATAATCACTACCTAGACGCGACCGCCCTGGCATGTGCTGCTGCTGGATGCCTTGGCGTCCGGCTGGTTGCTCGTGAATCATTGACGCCATCCGCACCAACACCGAGCAGACCAGCACTCGCACCGATGCTAAATCCGAACGGCCAACCATTCCTCGCTACTGAAAGAAAATAGATGGCAAAGACAAACAATCTCCCAAGCGTCGACGGATATAAAGGGCAAACGGTTAGTAGTCCTACCGAACTCCCACCGCCCGAGCCACCGCAGCCCGAGTACACCGGGCACGTTGATCGCAAGATCGACGTACGCATGACCGGCAAGCAGCCGCTCAAGTTTCGTCGCATCATGCGGCACCTTGAGGACACCGGGAAGAAGCTCGCGAACGGGTCTCCAGTCAATAACAGACGGCGAACGGCGTTGTGGTTAATTGAGAATTTTGAGCTATAGCGGCAAACAAACAGGTTACCGGTTGTTGATAGGTTTTGATGTTTTGTCGCCTATCATACCGGCATGGACATTGCCGCAATCGAAAGCGACCTGCTTGAATACGCAGACTTTGAAGAAGTCAGTAGCGTCGCGCGTGCTCGTTTGTTTATCACTTCCGCTAAACGTTGGTTAATCCTTCGACCTGAGTCGGCGAGCAACCAAGGCTCAAGCTTGTCGATGAGCAAGAGCGTAGTCGTCGACTTGCTTAAGCGTGCTCAGGACTACGTAGCCGCTAACGCATCGGGCAACAGTGGCCGAGTCCGGTTTCTCTCTGCGGAGAATTACCGTGGCTGAACCGAAAAACTTGCAAGATGCTTTTGGCAAGATCCGTGCTGACTATGACATGAGTCGAGCGAGTCGATTCGTTCGCAGACGCACAGGAGTTGCCCCACAGGGTAGCGGGCCTGACTATCACTACCGAACCGAAGTAAAATACTATCAGGACATTGAACAAGCCCGCGACATGGATCGCAATGACGGGCTTGTAGGAGTTCTTGCCGATCGCCGCGTAGACAACATCGTTCAAAGCGGCTTCACTCTCGACCCCAAAACCGGCGACAAGAAGCTGGACCTGGACCTTTGGGAGCGGTGGGAAGCGTTCAGCAATAACGCTGACGAGTGTGATATCTGCGGAGAGTCGACCTGGAAAGAGATTGAGCGACAATGCGTCCGTTCTGAATCCATCGACGGCGACATAGTTGTAATCGGGACTCAAGACGGCCCGTTTCAAATGCTTGAGTCCCACGCGATTCAGACAAGCACCCAGATCGAAAACACGTTTCTTGGTGTGACAACTGACCGCTATAAAAAGCGGATGCAGTATCACGTACAGGAGGAGCTAAACGCATTCGGTCAAACGTCTCAATCGACTCCTATTGACGTGCGCAATAGCGATGGGATGCGTCAACTGTTTCACGTCTACAATCCCAAGCGTGTCAACATGACCCGGGGCGTTACGCAGATGGCCCCTATTTTCAGCTATTCGGGAATGCTTGAGGATATCAATTTCGCCAAGCTGGTACAGCAACAAGTCGTCTCGTGTTTTGCTATTTTTCGCAAGATCATGAGTGGCACCAACGGCAACTTGCCGAGCGTCGATGGCTATGGCAATTCGTCTACGTCGACGACACCGGCAGGAACCAGACAGATCGAAGGCGTCAGCCCTGGTATGGAAGTGGTCGGCAACCCCGGCGAGGAGCTCCAAGGGTTCAGCCCCAACGTTCCTAACAGCGAATATTTTCAACAAGTCAAATTGATCCTGCAAATTATCGGCGTCAACTTTGGACTGCCGTTGTGTCTCGTCTTGATGGATGGCAGTGAAACTAATTTCAGTGGCTGGCGTGGTGCTGTAGACGAGGCTCGCAAAGGATTCGTTGCCGATCAAGTCAATTTAGTACGGCGACTTAATCGACCGGCATACAAATGGAAACTATCACAGTGGATTGCTGACGACCCAGCGTTAAAGCGTGCGGCAAGCAAGTCCAAGATCAACATCTACAACCACAACTGGAACATGCCAACGTGGTCCTATATCGAGCCAGTAGCCGATGCGGAAGGTGATGCTGTCCAACTGCGAAACGCACTGACAAGCCCACGACGGCTACATGCTGCACGCGGTAAAGACTGGGAGGAAATCAGCGAAGAAACGATTGCCGATAATTCATATGCAATCGAACGAGGTATGAAGCAGGCCGAAGCAATCAACAAGAAATTCCCGAACGGTCCTATGCTGACATGGCGAGACCTGATTGCGTTGCCGATGCCAGAAGGCCAAACGCTGGCGTTGCAAGACCCGGGTTTAGCTGACGCAGCCGGTGGCAACGAAACGGGCGGCGATGGCAAGTCAGTAGACATCCAGGGACTAGCTCTTAATGGGTCACAAGTCACAAGTCTTGTTAATGTCATCACTCAAGTCGGTACCGGAGCATTGCCACCCGATACAGCTAAATCACTTATCGCATCCGCATTCCCCACCATGTCGATTGAAATGATCGACTCAATGATTGATCCGATTAAACCCGGATCAATTACTGCCGACGGCGTGCCGTCCGCTGCCACCGATACCCCGGAAGCTAATGAGGACGGAACGCCAATTGATCCCGCCAAACCTGCTGAGCCTGCCCCTAGTGGCGAGTTTGCCGAACTGTCGACGCAGCAATGGAATCGCAACCGCAAGGCTATCGGCAAGGTGCTGGAGGAGCTTGCCGCTGGCACCACAAGCGAATCAGCTGCGAGAGTCTACCTGGGTGGGATTGGCCTTACACCAGCATCCGTCGACGCGTTGATCTCTGACGCAGTTGACGGACAAGTTGATACTCCCGAGGTGCTAAATGATGTTGCCTAAACAGATCCGAATCGATGGAATTATCGGAAACGAACCAGGAGAGGTTAGTTCTCAATCCGTTCGCGCTCAGCTCCCGCCAAATGGCACCGATCCTATTGCAGTGAAGATCCACAGCGAAGGCGGGAGCGTGTTTGAGGGTTTTGCAATTTACGACCTGTTTAAAAATTACGCAGGTCCGAAGTCGATCACTATCGAATCATGTGCATTCTCGATTGGCTCGTTCATCACAACGGCGTTTGACGACGTTGCGATTACGCCGAACGGCTATCTGATGATGCACGACCCAAGCATTTCGGTTGACGGAAACGCTGACGAGCTATCAAAAACTGCCGCGAACTTAACGCAGTTCAAGACCAATATGGTCGAAGCCTACATGGCAAAAACTGGAAAGCCAGTTGAAGAAATACTTGCCATCCTGAGCAACGAAACATTCCTTGACGCACGGCAATCCGTAGCCAATGGATTCGCTAATCGAATTGTAGAGAACCCTGTTGTTGGGCGTGTTTTTGCCCACCTAGAAACGATGCCGCACGGAGTTGTATCAGCGCTATTCGGCGCTGGCTCGGGTGGCGAAAACCGCGAACAGACAAAGGTAAAACCCGTGTCAGAAACGCAAGTACCCGTTGCCGCAACGATTCAACAAATCAAGTCAGCATACCCCAAAGCTAAGGCGGACTTTGTTGTCAAATGCCTTGAGCAATCCATGCCGATGCCGCAAGTCGCGGCTGCTGCGATGGAAGAAGTCCAGGCGGAAAATACCGACCTCAACGCTCGCCTCGATGCCGTGATTGCAGAACTGACGGCGCTCAAGGAAGCAAACCAAGCCGAGGAAATCGCGGAGCCAGTGGTTCAGGCGGTAGCCAAAGCTGAAACCGTAGAAGCCAAAACGACCGCCAAACGATCCGGCGCGGCACCAGTCGCTCAAGGAAGCAAGGTTAAACCTTCGTCAAAAATGCAGTGGAGTGAAGCGGTTGCACTGCACGTAACCCAAGGCAGCAAACGAGACCGAGCGATCCTACAAGTCGACATTGACCAACCCGGCTTACGGCAAGCAATGTTACAAGAAGTCAACGGCTAACGCCAAACCGAATCATACTCACAAAAATCCCGACAAGGAACTTTTAAAATGTCCCAACAAAAAGACCTCGGCTATATCACAATGACGGCCGACGCTGCTTTCCCTCAGTTCGCACGTGTGATTTTTGAACCAGACGGTAAGTGCGTTGCCGCTGGACTGTCTCAGGTCGGCGACGGTATCGCGCAAGAGGCTGCATTCGCTACTGGCGATCAAGTAGCCGTGAAGATTTGGAACAGTGCAGGCACGTTCAAAATGATCGCTGAAGAAGCTGTTGACGTTGGTGACGTGCTATTTACGGCCGCTGCCGGAAAGATGCAAGACACGTCGACATCTACCGCGTTCGCGTTCGCTAAATGCCTAGAAGCTGGCACCGCCGACAACGACATTGTTGAGTGCATTTATACCGGCGCACCGGGAACCGCAGTCGTCTAACAATTCCGTGACACCAGCGGGCTGAGTCTGGATTTGATCCCTAGACAAAGCCCGCTGGATTTTTTCTATTTCTGAACCCGTGTCACGGCTAAGGAAATGACACGATGCCAACCCCAAGTACCGCCGTTGTTACGCAGCGTCCCGACCTCGCATCATTTGAAGAATACAACCTTGAGAACGAGCGAAACGGCTATGTAGGCCAAGTAGTTTTGCCCGTGATCGAAGCGGGATTGCAGTCGGATAACCCAGGCAAGATCCCACTAGAGTCCTTGCTTTTCAGCGGCGACACGACCCGGACATCCGGTGCCGCGTACAACCGAGGATCCTACAAGTTCGATAAATTCACTTACGCGACCCAGGAAAACGGATGGGAGGAACCTATTGACGAACGCGATGAAAAACGATATCGGCACATCATCGTTGCCGACACCGTCGCACGTAATCGCTGCTACGGAATCGTCACCCGCAACCAGGAAAAGCGAGCTGCTGCAATGGTGTTTGATCCCACTGTTTGGTCTGATGCGGCACTCACTACTGAGGTGATTAATGAGTGGGATGACGCGGTAAATGCAGTCCCAGTAACGGACGTCGAAGCAGCCGTTCGCAAGGTCTACAGCGGTACCGGACTGTTTCCGAACGCGATGGTGATCAACCGTCTCGTTTTCCGCAACTTGCGAAACTCGGGCCAGATCATCGATCGCATCGAGTCGGCTGGCGCAGGCTCGCCAAGCAAACCGTCCGACGTCACTATCGAAATGCTCAAGGCTGTCTTCGACCTTGAATACATCATCGTCGGCGGGGCCAGCAAGAATGACGCCAACGAAGCGGCGACAGCTGTACCAGAGCAAATCTGGTCTGGAGAGTATGCAATGGTTTGCCGGATCGCTACTGGTCCGGACATGCGGGAAGCGTGCATCGGCCGGACGTTCCACTGGGCCGAGGATGGATCCGTGATCGGCGGAGCGATCGAGGAATACGAGGAAGTCCAAAGCCGTTCGCGGATCATTCGAGTTCGCCACGAAACGGACGAGGTCATCATGTACCCAGCCTGCGGTCACTTGCTTAGCAATATCACGACCTAAGCAAGAACATGGCAACGGTATTCGATTCGCTATTCGGCAAAACTGGATTCTCCCTACTGTTAACGCAGTTCGGCGAACCGATTACCTATATGCCAAATGGCGGCGAATCACGCACAGTCAAAGCGATTGTTGAGCGTGATCCGCCTGCCATTTTTGACGCAGTAGGAAACGCCGTTTTGCCTGCCGCGACTATACGAATTCGTAGTTGCAAAAACAGTGGAGTGCCAGCTAAGGACGTTGACACCGGCAAAGATCAATTTGAATTTGTCTTAAAGATTGGAGAGACAGTGCCTAAGCGATATAGCGTCATGCAGTTAATTTCACAAGACAGCGGCGTAACACAGTTGGCGCTCAGGTAATGGCCGAACCGATCGCCGAATTGATTGCACGTGTCGTTGAATCAAGGATGGATGTTTACACGTCCGCTTTTCGCTCAACGGCTCATGCTACATGGCAGCCTAAGGACTTAGTAGTCCATGTTTTCCAGGGCGATTTGATCAAGAACGAAGAACTTTCATACCCCGGAAATCCTCCTGCTCAGGCCTGGGACATGCCGGTAACTATTGCTGGGATCGTCAAACCGAGTGACAGCGAAACGACGCCAGTTGACACATTTAAGAATCGGCTCGGTTCCGAAATCATTAAAGCGATCACTACCGGTGTTGGATGGTACACCTTTGGAGGCAACGCATTTAACACGACGATAGGAACAATCCAAGATTATACAGCCGATGACGGCTCTTCGTCTGGAGTGAAAGTCGAGTTGTTGATTCAGTTTCGAACTTCCGAGTTTGATCCTACATCACAAAGGTAGTCAATGATTGACATCAAGATTACCGGAATTAAAGAACTGCGAGCTGCTCTAAATGGCACTACCAGGCAACTGCCGAAAGAACTGGCAACCGCAGTCAACGCGACTGCAAAGAAAGTATCGTCGGAAATGTCAAAGCAAGTCCGAACTGAGTTGGTAGTTAAGGCCGCTGACGTCAAAAAAGTATTGAAGGTCCGCAGAAAGGCAACGCAACAGAGTATCGGCGCAGTGGTGCAACTGAGTGAGTCAGCTCGGCTACCGCTTAAGTATTTCAACGCAAGCCAAAAGAGGACAGGAGTCAGTTACAAGATCAGTAAAACGGATGGACGAAGAACTGCACCAGGTGCATTTATTTCGGCGAAGCTAGGGGGGCACGCTTTTAAGCGGACAGGAAAAGCGAGGCTCCCAATCACCAAACTTTATGGCGCATCACCCGGCGGCGTGTATACAAAAAAACACATGGAAATCAAAACAATACGAGACGGATCAACCGAACTCACGAAGCAAATCAATAAGCGAATTCGCTTTATCCTACTGAAAAAACAAGGCTTAATTTAATGGATCTGCTTGAAGCACTGGCTGCGATAACTGAACTCAAATCGCTGCCTAGTCTCGTCTATCCACCGTCATTGGTGACATTAGATCAGACCACTGTAATGAGGTCGATCTCACTCACGCAGGCAGATGGCGAACCGATTCTGATCGCGATCAATGCAGACGGCAAATGCCTGGAGCGTATCACAGAGGCGATCACAGAGCGATTGAAAGACACCGAAACGCAATACGTGTTTGCTCACGAAGAACCGATGCGAACCAAGACTAAGACAAAAGCCAAACCATACCCTGGAGCCAAAAAAGATGCCACTGCTTAAACGAATCCAAACGATCGCCGCAAAAGTCGAGACAGTCGTCGGTACACCGATTGCTCTCGCCGATGCCGATGGTGTTTTCAATGCGTATGATATTAAAATCGATGCAAGCATTGATATCACAAAACGCGAGGCGCCCGGATCGTTCGATCGACTACGCGGAGTACCCGGCAAGCACTCTGGGAAAATGACATTCAAGACTGCACTTGAACTGCCATCTACTGGCATCCCAGGATGGGCCACCACGCTTTTTCCAGCATGTGGCTATGTCGCGTCGTCTCAAGTATTCACACCTCGCAGCGAAGCACCTGGTTCTAATGTCAAGACTCTGACAATGGGAGTCTATACTAATGGTATTTTAAAAAGTATCGCAGGCGCGGTTGGCACGTTCAAGATCGTTTGCCCTGCCGGTGGAATGATTGAGATCGAATGGGAATTTATGGGCGTATGGCAGGCACCTACCGACGTCGCGATCATCGCACCGACCTACCCGACTGATCCAGCAACACGATTTGCCGAAACCGTGCTCACATACAACGCAGTCGCACAGTGCGTTGAGAATCTGACTTTTGACGCGGGCAACAAAATCGTGATGCGTGAGTGCGCCGATACGTTGTCGGGACTCAAGTCTGGGATTATTACCGACCGCGAGCCAACTATCAAACTCAACCCTGAGGCTCGCTTGGTTGCCGATGAGGATCGCTATCAGCACTGGATCACACCCGCAGAATACGCGCTTTCTTGTGCGATCACGACAGTAGCCAATTCAGTGTTCACGATCGCAGCCCCGAAAGCACAGCCCAGTTCAATCGCCGAAGGCAGTCGCGATGGACTCTTTATAGACGACGTCGATTTAATCTGCAATAAAAACGGCGCAAACAAAGACGAAGACGTTTCCATTACATTCACAAACGCAATTTAACAAACACCATGACGAAATCAAAAGATACTGAATCAAACGTATTCATCGAGCCGGGCGAAGAGTTTCAAGTTCGCTATGGAAACGACAAGCGGGCGACCGTTATTTGCCTGTCGGGATCTGCAAAGCGAAAGCTGAGCGGCGTCCTTGCGGAGATCCTGAAAGCCGAAAAATCAGGCGACCCGATCAGAGTCCTTGAGGCCGCGGACTCTGTCTACGACGCATTAAAAATGGTCATGCCAAACGCGACAGAGGAATTTTTGGAATCGATTGACGAACAGTTTGCTAGCCAGATTGTTTTCAATACTTATGGCAAGCAGTCGGTGAGTGACGACGACAAAAAAAAGTCCGAATAGCCGCTCTGGTACAGTGCGGTGAACTCTGTAAAGGATGCTCGTCAAAGTGCGGGAAGGAGTATAGTGACGGTCGGATAACGATAGAGTGCCCTGCGTGTGGCGGGGCTGGGTGCAGGCATTGCGATGATGGTAATTTTAAGCTAACACAGTGCCCACGGGAGTTGATCGGCAGCGAACTGACAGAGGCTATCAATTTGGCGGGCATGTGTGGCGGAGGGGATTGGCCGGTATCGGGCGGGCTACTTGCTCAATCAGCTTGGTTTATCTCACTCAAGCAAATGCTTGATAGTGAGCGTAATCAAATCGAAAACGGAAAGCGGGAGGAAGGCTAAATGGCACGCGACGTACAAATCAAGATCGGCGCGACGGATGCGGCTTCAGCGGCATTTTCGAAAGTAGCAACAAAGGCAAAGCAACTTAGCACATCTGTTGATAGCCTTGGAAAGTCGATGGTATCAAGCGGAACATCTGCTTTGAAATTTGGCGGAATTGTCGGCGGCGCTATCATTGGTGGGCTGGGTTTTTTGACCGCCTCAGCATCTGAGACGCAAGAGACGATGGGTAAGTTCTCTGTTGTTTTCTCCGAAAACGCCGATACCATGGAGGCCTGGTCTAATGCGACAGCCGAAGCTATGGGAGTGTCTAGAAATGCAATGGCAGGAATGCTATCCGGTATGCAGGATCTATTGGTTCCAATGGGAGTTGTTCCCGCCGCTGCTGAAGGCATGTCAAAAACACTTTCCGCGCTAGCGGTTGATCTCGGCTCGTTTAACAATACAAGCTCAGATCAAGTCATGGTGGATTTGATGGCGGCGATGACGGGTAGCGGCGAAGTGATGAAAAAGTACGGCGTTATCCTTTCCGAGGCGTCCGTGAAGCAGGAACTTATGAACATGGGAATAGATCCCAAAACAGCGGATGACGCAGCCAAAGCCCAGGCAAGAATGAACATTATGCTGCGAGGAACTACGGCAGCGCAGGGCGATGCTATCCGCACGTCCGGTTCTTTCGCGAACCAATTGAAGGCACTCAAAGCAACCGGAGCTGACCTTGCATCAATGCTTGGTACCGCACTAGTTGACGATCTCGCAAACGTGGTGGGGTGGCTAAAAGAAGGAGCCAATTCAATAAAAACGTTTGTGCTAGAAAATACAGAACTAGTGCGCACCGCTATGCTAGCAGCTGGAGTGATTGGAGGATTGGCTTTGGCAATTTCAGCGGGCGGCGTGATTGCGATTGCAGCAGGTGCGGCGATATCTGGAATAGTAACGATCGTAGGAACACTAGCAACGGTTGCCAGCGCCATACTAACACCATTCGGTCTTGTGATTGGAGTGGCATCCGTGCTTGCCGCGGCATTCGTCTATGCGGCCTACGAAAGCGGGCAGCTTATCAATATATTTGATGCGGTAATGGCGTCAATGAAGGCGTTATTCTCCATTGCGTCGACAACATTCAGCGGGATCAAAACAGCGATCACGGCTGGCAACTGGGCGGCTGCTGCCGACATCGCGTGGGCTGGAGTCAAGGCGGCATTTTGGACAGGACTGGACGGAGTCTATGGTGCAGTAACGACAATCATTCCAGCGATTTGGGATGGGTTCAGTTCAATGTTTTCACGATTGATCAACCTGTACTCCTCAGTGTTCAGCACCATAGCCAAGGCGGTCATGAATCCGTTTGATGCGGCGGCATCGATTAGTGATTTCTTCTCGTCTGGTGCGCTGGATTTCAGCAGTGAGGATGGGGGCATCGCGGGGTATTTAAAGAAACAGCGGATTGCATCGCAGGAGGAACTGTCTCGGCTCGCGTCCGCAGTTTCCACCCAAACGAAAGCGATTGAGGTATCGGTTGGCGACAACGCACCGGAGATTGCAAAAACGGCAGGGGAAGCACTTGCGAAACAAACACCGACCATTGACATCCAAGCAGACTACAAGCTGACGACCGATCCCACTGCGCCGGTGACTGATTCGGAAAGCAGCGCGGAGGAAATTATCAGCAAGGTCACAGGCAAGCCTGCGGATCTGCAGGCTGGCGAAACGCGTCTGCTCGTTCGTGGCCGCGCTGAGAATGCACAGACGCAGTTGTTTCAACTGCTTGTGATGATTGCCGACAGCCTTGGGTCAATAACAGACAATACAGCTACACAGTCCATGAGCGGTGACCACGATCCAGCGTTGCAGGTGCAGGTAATCAAATGAGCATTTCACCATTAGCAACTCGCATGTGGTCTCGCGATTCCTTTGATGTTTCACGGGCCGAAGCTGGCCAGAAAAAAGGAAAGGTAATCGAGGGATATCAGATCACTTGTCCACCTGATTATACGGATTTGCAAGTATCGTCAATTGTTGGCATCCCTGAAATCGGTGACCAGTATTCCGACAATCCAGCTATGCTAATGATCAATCGAAACTTCCAGAGAATGGGGCCGATCTACTGGATTGCGATGGTAACGTACGAGGGTGATTATCCGAAACTAAACCGACCTGAGATACGCTGGCAAAACTCAAAAGTGACCGAACCGATCGACGAGGATTTTGACGGTCGGGCAATCGTCACCGCCAATAGCGAGCCGATCGAAGGAATTACAAAGGAGATCAGTGACGCGGTCCAGACGATCAAGCGCAACTATCTGACGATCGACATACCAGCGATTCACTCTTATCTCGATAGTGTGAGTTCCGATAGTTTTGCGGGTTTCGGCGCCGGTATATCTCGCCTGACGGACTACCAGGCAGAAGCAGTGTGGGGAAATGAAACGATAGACCACTGGATTGTAACGGCCACGATTTCCCATCGATTCCCGTACAACACGACCGCAGAAAAAGCTTGGTATGCACGGACGCGGCATGAAGGGTATTACGAAAAAAGCAATGGCATCATCATCCGAGCGGCTGATGATCACCAAGAGCCGATGACCAGCCCGGTGCTACTCAAAGCAGATGGCACTCGCGAAACAATTTCAGCCAACGCGCATTTCCTTGAGTTCAAGCGATATGGAATCCTCTCTTACAACGCACTCGGACTATTAGATTAATGGCCAACCTAACAATCACCGCAGCCAACGTTGGGATTAGCGGAACAACAACCCGAATCAAAAGCGTCATCGTCAGCGAGTCCGTCACGCAAGGACAGTCTGTCTACTACGACACTGCGACCAACAAGTACACGCGTGCATTATCTGGCGACGTGGTAGCAAAGGCGGACGCAAAAGGAATTGTGTTGACCCCAGCGGGGATCGATGGTCAATGCGTGATCGCTATCGGAGGATTGGTTAACCTCGGTGCCACGCTATCTGTTGGCGAAATCTATGTCGTTAGCGCGACAGTCGGATTGATTGCCCCCATCGGTGATTTGACTACCGGACATTTTGTGACGATTCTGGGCGTTGCTGCATCGGCTAGCGATCTCGATCTATCAATCGTAGCCAGTGCTGTTGCTACCGCATAATGGAACGAATCGGAGCATACACGCCGGAGACAGCAAAGCTCGTCCTGGAGGTAATCAATACCCTCAGGCGAACTGGATATATCCAGCAAGGTACGCAGTCGAGTCCATATAATCCTCCGCCAAACACACCGATATATTTCCGCAATGACTCAGGCGAAACGGTGCCTGCATTTGCGTGCATGCAATCCTCAGGCACGGTAAGTGTTGGCAGCGGGACGAGTAAAAAAACATATATAAAAATGGTCAAGCCGATCGACGTAACGGGTGAAGGTGGGCCGCATTTCTTCAACCTATTTCGCCCCGTGTTGGCTGGCAAATATGGCATAGCGGACGACGGCCCTGAATTGCGTGCGCTCGGTACTGACCCGGGCGTAGGAAAGGGAATGGACCCGACTGTAGCCTCTTGGACGCTCAGCTCTGATGGTTCAATGTTCCGCTCAATCGGCCCAGACTTAATAGCGTCTGGCGTGCTAAAGGTCATGCGAGAGGTGTCGGCGGGCGGAACCAAAACGATCGAGTACACAATCATCGCAGTAACAACAGCAGGAGCCGGACCCTACGCAGGGCTTAAGACTGCGTCGGCACTGGTCCATGGCGCGCCGTGTGGACAGCCCGCATTGATCGGTACCGAAGTCAATGTGATCGACCATAGCGGTGGATTGTTTGACGCGGGCGGCACGATGGCGGGGTATACGGGATGGGCAGCCGAAATGATATTCTTATCTCTCGCATCTGGTGCCGCCTGCGACGATCTCACCCCCTGTCACTGGGCGGCAATCAACCGCGTCTGTGACCCCGATACCGGCGTTTACGCTACCGCGTGCGTATAGGATATAAAATGCCACCACGTCACTGCTGCTGCGTTGGTTGTCGAATCGGCGACGATAACTTCAATCGTGCGAACTCTTCCGACCCTGGAACAAAGTGGAGGATACTATCCGGCACCGGTTCAATCGCCAGCAATAGGATTGTTGTCAACGGCCAAGTCGCAACCACGTACTGTCATCCGTCTGCGTATCCGTTGGGTAGCTACGTCGCTGAAATGCTACTGGTTGGTATTAGCGACGCAAGCGTCAGCGCGTGGGAAGTCTGGATTGGCGACCCGACGACCCCGAGCTACAAGATCGACGTATCACACAACAGCGGGACAAATCAAGCAACGCTGACGGTACGAGATGGGGCGGGTGTGTTGATACATGCCGAGACCTATTACGGCGTGACGACAAATCAAACTCTGAAGATTTGTTACGCGCCGGGACTAATGATATCGGCATTCTTTGGCGGTTTCATTCCGCATATCGACGAGTGCGACGCAACCACCAATGCCAGATGCTACGTGATTGCGGGCGGTGGTGACGTTGGCGGATTTTCGCTTGTCGCTGGAACTTTTGACGATTGGATTTACGACGTCCACTATATCGAAAATCAAACGTGCGCATCGTGTTCGTGTTTCTGCTGGAAAAGTAAACTCGACTATTCCTGCTTACCAAAAACACTCACGCTGACATTCGAGAGCGTTGGCGCTATCGCTTCCACCTTCCCCGATATCGTGCTGTATCAATCGTTTGGATCGCCGTCGACTGTATGGCCAAATAAAGAGGAGCACTGGAATAGCAACGTGTATAGCTGCGGGATGCCTGTTGGTGCTCAATTTGCGTTTCGTTTTGAATGCGGTAGGCCCGTCAATTCGATGGCTCTTACGCCTTTGTCAAAGGATTACAACACCACGCTAGGAGGTAACATTACATGGTCGTGGACATCTGGCACACTGCCGACCAACAGCGCACGAACCGCAATCCTAGACTCCTCGACATGCAATCCGCTTTCAATCCAATTTCCGGAAATCAAAATCAATTCCGCATTCCCGGGATCGGGCTGTAGCTTCGCAACTTACCCGAGCGGAGGCTATCAGCCCTACTGCGGACCACTCAGCGGGACCTGTTTTGCGTCACCGCCAGATCTCCGGTTCATCCCGCGGATTGTAGTATGAGCGGATGCGAGGGGTGCGAGCCGGGATGGTGCGAGCGGCACAAAGTCAATAAGTCGCCGAGGATGGCCGAACTGTGTAACCACCCATCTCACCCGAGTTATTGGCACGCGTGGGAGAACGGATACGGACCTGGGCAAAAAGGCAAGGGAATTGGTGACACCGTGGCCAAAGTGATCAATGCCGCGACGGCCGGCCGGCTGCCACCGTGCGATTCTTGCGGTGAGCGACGGCGGAAGCTCAACGAGCTGAGCGAATAATCCGCCCCGTGTTGCCCCCCCCGAAAAAAGTATTTCCGGAATTTCGCCGGAAAGTGTAGCTAGACTAGTTGACCCGCCCGATACTCTAGCTATACTTAGGACATGACACGGCAACGACGCCGAGTCGGGATGAACCAAAAACAGGAAACGAGCGATGGCAAACACAACAAAAGACGGAAAGTACAAAGGCGTCTGTGTCCGCAAAGATCTGCGGCTCGCCATCTACCTCCGCGACTCGTTTCGCTGCGTATACTGCTGCGGCGACTTGCACGGTGCCGACCCCACCGACATCACGTTGGACCACATTAAGTGCCAAGTCGACGGCGGAAGCAACG
>JGI1221J13441_10000470_pt1 | contig 18335 bp, 25 predicted proteins | sample LakVidmifraction_4_FD_13441 | JGI IMG/M metagenome (IMG submission 13441) | reverse complement strand
TCAAAAAAAAAATATTTCTCCAGCTAAACAAGCTTTAGATGCTATTAAGGGTCAAGCCATCTCGAGGGGCATTAACTATGGAGCCACTCAAGCTGGAGAGGAGGCAGGTTTCACTTCTGGGGAAGTTGGTGGTGCCTTAGGTACGGCTAAGGGGGCTTATGATGCCTACAAGATCTTAAGTTCAGACATGACTAAAGAGCAAAAGGCAAAAGCCTTAGAAAGAAAGGGGCAGGATGTAGCGGCAGGAATGGCTACGGGTGGCATTTCTACTGGGGTTCAGTTAGTGGACAACAAGCTATTTGGGGGTCAGATAGAGAAAGGTAGGGATAAGGCTGACAAGGCCATGGCAAGTAAGGCTGGTCAAGTAATACTTCCTATGAACGCTTTAAGCTCCAAGGCTATGGAGAAGGCGGTTGGTTTATTTAGTAGTGGCCCAAGCACCAAAGAAATACAAGCCGACAGGCGCAGTGCTTTGCTTAAAAGCGGAGTGACGGGCTACGAAGATTTTTTAAAGAACACTGAAGGCACAGTCTCAGACAAGGGGTTTGAAGCCTCAAGGGACGAGTCTTTGATGACTCCAGAGCAAGTATGGGGTGGCACTGGAATGTTTGAGACATTCGGTAACGATTGGTTAGGCAAGTATGGGGAAGAAGACAGAAGGGCAATATCTCAAGGGTTAATTGACCAGGGGCTTATAGACGAGAAGAAAGGTGGCATTTACATTAAAGACCAAGAGGCTGCAAGGAAATTAGCAGCCGAGCTAGTACCTACTCCAGGAGCCACTGAGGTTTCTAAGGGAAGGGAGTCTACTCCTTTTGCTGGCAAGATTCCCCAGAAGGCTACAAGCCAGAAGCAGACTACAAGGACTCAATCTCCACGGGATGATATTAACACTTCTCTTATGTATGAGGCTTTACAACCAAAGCCTTCTCAGCAAGAGCAGAAAGCTAGGCTCACCCCTACTGAGTATGGGGAAGCGTTATTAAATATATATGAACAGAACAGTAGAGTTAGAGGTTAATTATTATGGCAGATGAAAGAATAAAAGAGTTAGTAGGGCAGTTATCAGGGATTGTTTCTGAATTGGAATCAGCTTGCAACGAAGGGTATGAGGAAGAGGGAATGGAAGAGGATATGTCCATGAAAGCTCCGTCTCCTGCTCCTTCTCAGAAGTCAGACAAGATGAGAGTAGCTTTAAGTGCTATTAAGTCAAAGATGGGTAAGTAGGGAATAGAGGATGGCTTTATATACTGGATTAGCAGATGACTTTGTGTCGGCGGCTAGGAATGATTCTCGTAATGAGGATAAGCCTGACGCTGCGACTGGGGATAATATCGGCTTTGCCGATTCTGACTTTGTTCGGTATTTGAACTATGCTCAAGAGACTCTTCAGACCACTATATTAAAAGCCAACCCTGGTTCGTTTAAGGATCAGGGGATTATCTCTTGTGTAGCCAACCAAGAGCAGTACACTGTTACGGACAGGGTGTTTGCAGGAGAGAGGATAGTTAATGTCCAATTTTCCTATGACGGGCAGACCCAGAACTATCAGGATTTAAGGCAAATTGGGGAGCACTATAGAAGAGGCGGTGGAGCGGCAGGATCTTTTGGTGGCTATCCTCAAGCTTATATTAGAAGGTCGTCTAGTTTTTTGCTTTATCCTATTCCTAGCTCTTCTAGTGGAACTATAAGAGTAGTTTACGAGAGACAGTTAGACGACTTGTGTATGAGAGTTGGTAAGATTACTTCCTATGACGATGTAGCTGCGACTTTAACTCTTTCAAATTTAAACACAGAGTATGATGATTATCTTTTAGCTAATTCATATATTTGTGTATCAGATCCAGATGGGGTGGTTTTGTTGCGGAACGGTAAGATCTCCTCTTTTACTTCTCCTACCTTAACGCTTAATTCTGCTCTGTCTGGTTATCTTACTACTGGTTCTGCCTTAACTGATTTAACTAATTCTTACATAACCTTAGGGAAGTATTCCACAACGCACACTAAACTTAACCAAGTAGCTTGGAGGTACATGTCTGAGTATGCTTGTTTGCAAGCTTTTAAGAGAGACTCTTCTTCAGACTTCCAAGAGTCTTTTGGGATATTGAATTCTATGAAGAAGGACATACTAGAAGTCTACCAAGATGCCAACAGGGATGAGATGGAGATACAGATTATCAATCCTCAGTATATTGTTAATGGTGATAACTTTGGGGGGTTCTAGGTGTCTCAGTCGATATTTCAGCAGTTCTTTGAAGAGTTTAGTGGAGTAGATTTATTAGCCTCTGACCTTACCAGAGATCCCAATGCTGCCAAGCGTTTTATAAATTGTTCATTTTTGAACAGTCGTACCATCAATAAAAGACCAGGGGTAGCCGGAGTGGGATGCCCAGGGCAATTCATGGCGATTAAGAGTTATATTTATAGGGACTCTGACACTGGACTAGACCTAGAGAAACTAGTTGGGATTAAGAGAAGCGGAGTCTATACCCTAGAGACGGCCTCGGCGGTATTCTCTTTAGCTTCTGGGGGTAGTATTGCTTTTTCGTGGAACACGGTCACTACTCAAATAGACTTTAACTACAGCGTCTCTGGGGTCTTGCAAACCACTCTCTCTCTTTATCCAGTGAGTAATTTTACTACTGATTCTTTTACCTACGGGACTATCTACGACCTATTAGCATGGATAGACGGGCTCTCTGGGTGCAGCGTCACTACTTGGCCTGCCGAGGGTGGGTTGGTAGCGGCAGGAGGTGTCTCCCCTACTACAAATGTAAATGCCATTACAACACTAGGGAACGATGCTGTGTTTGTTACCTTATCTAGCACAGTAGGGCTACAGGCTCGGCGTGGGTATAAGCCTACTGCTACTACTATGGTTTTAGAGTCCGCTACCTTCACGACAGCAGGGGAAGAGTTAGGAAGCTGGCTGTCTCCAGTTACTTCTATAGTAGGATTTGGGGAGGATGACTCCATAGAACTAGCCAATACTGGGGAATTTTCTTTTTATTATTGGAAGCCAGTAGTCTTTTGTGTCTATGAAGATATTAATGGCTTGCCGTTTTTTGGCCTTGATTTAGTTCCTTCTATTGATAACAAAGTTAGCGCAGCCAATGCAAATGATAGTCTTTATATTTGTACTTCGACTACTGCCTTAACAGACATAGATAAGCTTCAAAGGGGCAATTATAATTACTTAGGCACAGCGTCTTCTACTTTTCAGAACAAGCTCATGAAGTATGACGGCCTGAACCTGTATAGAGCAGGTGCTCCTGTGATGGGCTTTTATGTAGCTGCCGATGCAGCAGGTACGGCAGTAGCGATAGGGGAATATGAGTACGCCATTGCTTGCTACATGAAAGACTTTAATGGGTACGAGACATGGGGGAATATTGCCACTTATCCCCTTTCGCAAGTAGCGGCTAAGGATGTTAATGTTTCCATGTTAGATGGAGATGACGACAAGGGGTTTAGCTCTAAGGCTGGGTATGTCTATACAGGAGGCACTGGGACTAGTTTTTACATAGAGTCTAGGGTTGACCTACAGAAGCTTCAGCCTGGAGATTGGTTTGGGTATTCTTCTAATTCAGCCACAGGAGCTCCTGCTCTATCGTGGAAGAGAGTAGTGTCGGTAGACTACACTTTATACAACACTGGGTCTTACCTTTTTGGCTACCAGGTCACGCTAGACAGTACCATTACAATTGCCAATAATAGTTATATAACTGGGGGGGCTTATTGTAAGATTTACAGAACGGTGGGATCTGGGACTACTTTTTACAAAGTAGGGGAGCAGTGCCTTGCTTGGGGGATTTCGGTTATTATACCTATTGTCTTTAAGGATACAGTTATTGACCCTACGGGCAACGAGAGACTAATAGACCCAGACAAGGGAAAGATTTGGAACGGTGGTAACATAGCGACTGGGGGTAGCTACCACGGGGTTACTAACTGCTCTTTAGTTACTTCCCATCAAGGAGCCTTAGTCTTAAGTGGCGATCCTATTAACCCAAACATCATGGTAACTTCAGAGCCTGGGGACATTGAGTATTTTCCTTTAGCTTTTAATGTCATTGAGACCCCCTCTAATGCAGGAGGGGCGTTGACTGCCATAGAGAGCCAGACCAATGATATTCTTTTGGCCTTTAAGGAAAACGCTATCTACGAAGTGGCTGGGGACTTAGCAGGGCAAGCTTATTCTATCCGTACTCTAACTACTTATGACTATGGGGTAAGCGGAACTACTAGTATCACTAGGTTTAAGGACATCTCTATCTGTGCCAACAATAGTGGAATTTTTGCCATTGCAGGAGGAGAGGTGGACGATGACTTTGCCAAAGTCATTAATCCGTTAATTAATAGAAAGGATTTTGCCTATAACCTAACTCAAGTCGTAAACGACAGAGAGAGACAATTACTCTTGTTTTGTTTTGTGGACTCTAGTTCTTTTGTTCAATCCTCTTCAAGACCTTTAGAGGGTCATCAAGTTGTTGTTTATGATTACAATAAAAAAGCTTGGGGTACTTATGATTACCCTAACGGAAAACCCCTTCCAGGTTCCGATGATTTTTGGTGTATGCAACCTACGGGAGGGTGGAGTTTAGTAAATTCAGAAATGTATCACCTTAGTATGATTCGCAATAAAATAGATCCTACCGCAAGAGCCTTTGGACAAGTCTACAAGACTCTTCCAGAGAATGGAGGTACTGACGCAAGTAGTAGAAACCTAACTTATTTTGACGATGGTCTTGCTATCTCTCAGTCTTATAGGACTGCGTGGCTAACTCTTTCAGACCCTGGAGTGGATAAGTATGTTCCAAGAATTAATATCTACTCTGTTCAAGATGAGGGGGACTCTGCTTCTCTTGTGGGTAGCACTTTTGCTAGACCTACTCAGAACATAGGGGTTAGCATCTACAGGAATTTTGACGAGAGCACTATCAAGGGGAATTATTCTCTCTCGATTCCTGCCAGCACTAGATATTTTGACGATGCCTTTAAGGGATACAAGAGTAACTTTAGGTCAATACAGCTCGATCTTTTCAATACTACGGCAGGTAGCACGATGCAGTTAACGGGCTTTGAGTTAGTGTGGAAGTTGGTTAACAAGAAGGAGGATATTCGTGGGTAGTTTGAGAGTCGCTAAGGCGACGGGTCAAAACCAAGCGAGTCTGTATGCTCAGTTACAGCGTCTTGATCCTGTCTCTATTTCTCAGTTGAAACCTAAATTTTTAGGTTATGATGTAGTCGTGAGGGGGTCTATTTCTTTTTCTCTTACCGAGACGATTAGAAGTTTATATACGAGAATAGGTAATTTAGTTCTACTTCAGCAGGAGTTTAGGATAACCCCTGCGAGTGCTACTACTAGTGTTTTCTATGTAGAGCTCCCTCCTCTTGCTGATTCCAAGGAGGCGGTTACTCAGAATTTGACTAGTCCTTTTTGTTTGTCTTTGGAGTCAAAGGTTACTCAGGGAAGTTCTTTTAGGTTTACTAGGGAATTAATAGAAGCAAACACAAACAAGCATTGTATTAGAGTTGACAACATTAACCCTGCCACGGCAGTGGCGTTGAACTATGCGGTGGCTAGTCATCTGGTTAGAATAAGAGGTGCGTACTTTGTTTGATTTAGGGTAGGATATGGTTATGGCTAAAGAGAAAAAAGAGAAAGAAAAGAAGAAAGCCAAGGCGAAGAAAAAGAGCAATTTAGAGAAGCTTTCAAAGTCTGGCAAGAAGACTCAAAAGGAGTTTAACGAAGCTTCCATGGTGGCCACAAAGACTGGCATGGTAGCTCCTTTGGAGCGTGTGCAAACAGAGGCCAACCCAGAGACTCAAGACTATCTCAATAGCCTTATTGCTCGTTCTGACCCTACTTCTAGGGGTTTTGCTGGCCGTAGGTCTGAAGAAGCGGCTAGTGGTATCCAGGGGCAAGACGATGCCATTGGAACCTCGTCAGAAATGAAAGTGGCTCTTGAGGGACTTAGATCTACTCAAGAGAGAACGGCTGAGACAGATAAGATTCTAAAGACCATGGAGGGTGGATTGGCAGGGCTTAGTGCTGCTGAGAATACTGCTATCAGAGAAGGGGCCCAGAGGCAGAGTCAGTCTGCATTAAAGACTGCTTTAGCCAATGTGCAGCAAACGGCTGCAAGAAGTGGAGCCAGAGGGTTTAGCCAAAGTGCCAATATGGCAAATGTTAATAGGCAGTTTGGCCTAGACACTAGAGCTGCTGAACAGGATTTACTAGTAAAGAACATTGACATTCAAGATTCTAGGAGAAGGGACTACGCAAGCACTGCGGCAGGGGCTGAGCAAAGAGAGGCCGATAGAAGAGATAAATATACTAATGCTTTAGGGACTGAAGAAGACTCTAGGTTTAAAAGAGGGAATATTTACCTAGATTCCTTAAGAGGGTTAGAAAAAGACGAGAACGACCGAACCTTAGGCTCTCAAGAGCTTACTGGTAGAGCATTGTCAGGGCAAGATGCGTTGACTGCCAAAGGAAGGGAGTTTAATGCTCTTCAAGGAAACTCTGAGCAAGGAGCTAAGTCTGCTGCTATTGCAGGTATAGCAGATTACCAAAATACTAGAGACATGGGGAGAAAACAGTTGAAGCTATTGCAGGGGAATAAGTCCTCTTCCTCTTCCTCCTCTAGCGGTGAAACTACTAATACTGGCAGTAGCCTGGATGAATTAAACGCAGCCATAGATCAGGCTAAGGGTTATTATAAAGATCAATACGGAGCTTAGGAAATAAACATGGGATATGAAGATGCAGATATTTTTGCTAGCCAATTAAGCGAACAGCTTAACGAAGCCACAGGTAGAAGGCAGAACATTATAGGTTCTTTATATGAGAACCAGAACTACGAGATGAATGGCGGTGAAGTCTTATCTACTGCCCTACTCTCTATTCTCCCTGCCGTCTTGGGTGGCGTTACAAATGGCTCAGCAGGAGCCGCCATGGGAGCTGAAGCAGGTGCTGCTGGTGCAGGGCTGGTGCTAGGCAACATGGTTCAGCAACAAGGGACAAGGCAGAAGAATTTGTCCCAACAAGCTCAGTTTGCAGGGCAAGATGTCAATAGACTCTCTAACCAACTAGGAACAACCCAAAGGTCTTTAGCACTAGCTAAGGGCAGGGATGCTGCCATGGCAGACAGGGACTACACAAGAGAGGTAAACTATAGAAATAGACCAAGGACTACTAAGCAAGTAGAAGATCCAGCTACTAAGTATGGGTACTTACTTGGAGGCACAGGAGAGACGGAAGCCTCAACCCCGTCGTATTCCTCTATCGGCGGTGGCCCAGTGGGGAGAGCTGGCGGCGGTATGCCGTCCATTAGTGAATTAACCGACGGAGTGTCTGCTGACACTCCGCTAGGCCAACCTGCCCCAGTGGCTGGCAAGGGGGCAGAAGCCTTAGCAGAACAGAGCACGACTCAGGCATTGAGACCAGCAGTGAGCGAAGCTCCTCAAGAAGTGCCTCAAATAGTTCCCCCTACTCCGATACAAGAAGACTTACCAGAATATGAGAGGGTTAATAGCCGAGAGTCAGCAGACGAGCTGGCGTTAAAGATTTCGGCTAATCCTAAGGCCATTAATGCAGGAACGGCTAAAATGATTCAAAGGGCAAATACCTTTAAGGCAAAAGCCCCAGACCTTCATATGAGCGCAAACGCTTTAAGGACGGATGATGTAGGGTATGCTGGGATTGTTAAGGAAGCAGAGGCTCTCAACACTAGAACAAAGTCATATAAGACTATTGCTAGAAACCTAATAGACCTTGAAAGTAATTGGAAAGCTTTAAGCAAACTAGAAAACATCCCAAGAGGAGAGAAGACTGACGATATTCAAAAGGCTTTAGCTCTAACAAAAGAGAAGTTAAGGACTAACTTCATGGCATTAAACGCTGCCCAGAAAGTCCTTTACAATACAGGGGCTTCTACTACAGCAATAGAAATTGCTAAGTTTTTCGGCTTCACTCCTAAGGGGGCTACTGAAGGAGAGACTGACTACATGGGAGTTTACGAGGCCGCCTTGAATAAAGGGATATTAAACTACAACCTTCCAGCACAAATGTCAGCCTTCAAGACCCGTCTTGCTGATGATTTCCTTGGTGAGTTTTCAGAAAATGAGGGTAATTTCATTTCTCCATATTCTAGGCATTACGATAAAAATGTAGATGGATTTATAAGAAACGACCGAAAGGGTAGGGCAATGGAAGTGTTACTTAGTGGAACTGGCCTTAAGCCTAAGGGCAAAGCTCCAACGACTAAAGAAGAAGCCCAAGCAAGCGTACCATGGCGCAGATATTTTGCAGCCTTAGCAGGAGTAGAGTAATGCCAAGAAGTGAAGAAGAAATTAATGCCTTTAATAGTATTGTCCTAGATGACGATGTGGGATCTCCTGCGCCTACTAGCTCCTTCTTTTCTCAAGCAGGGGACTTTGTAGACAGTGCCGTAAATAGTGCAAGGACTTCTCCTGTCCCTTTCGCTAGGGTGGGAACAATGGCCTACGATGTAGCCAAGGGTGCCTACAAAGACCCTATAGGGTTTGGCAGAAACCTTGCTGCTGATACTGTGCAGCAAATAGGAGGAGTCGTAGGTGCTGGGCTGGGTGCTACCACATCCCCTGTCACTGGCCCTTTTGGTGCAGGTGTAGGATATGTCGGTGGTGCTCTTTTAGGAGAGGAGTTAGCCAATACAGAGTTTAACCCGATAGGGGACTTTAAGATTGGCCCATTGAGGCCAAAGCCCTTATCTATGGGAGAGAAGGCTTTAAGTATTGGGGTAGGTGGAATACTCGGTGGTCAGATAGGCCGACAAGCAGCCAAGTCGGCACTTGGTAAGACGATGGCAGACGAGGGGGTGTCGGCGGCTAGAAAACTCCGTGGGCCACTAATGGGATATGAAGACGCAGCCTTAGATCTTCCTCTTACTAATAACGCCACTTTTAAAGAAGTGAAGTCTATCGCACAGTCTGCTAAGCAGCCCAATAGAACCTACAACGAGTCTTTTCTTAACAACACCATGGATACCTTAGGGTTAGCCCCTAACAATGCCGTGGACAGTAAGGGTAGAGTTTTAAATGCAGATGGCAAGCTATTCAAGCCAAGAGAAGATCCATCGGCAGAAGCTGTGAGGTTAAGGGTAGTTGACGATCTATCAGAGAGTGGTTTGTTCCAAGGGGTTAAATCAGCAGATGATTTAGCATACAAGATTAACGCCGCGAAGAACGAGACTGGCAAGTTAATAGAAGACACTTACGCAGCTATCCCAGAGAAAGCCAATGTAAGAGACCTTGCTGATGTGATTGAGGGAGATTGGCAGAACCTTGGGCTTGTGACGGAAAAAGACCCTAGTTCTATTATTCTTTTAACTGATGCCAAGGGGAAGGGCATCCCTTCAGGCCAAAAGCTAACTTCAGTTCCCGTGGGGCAGCAAGAAGTTGATGCTGCCATTGGTAGGGGTAGGGAAGTCTTGGATAACCTAAAGAATTGGGACAAAGCTCAAGATGGTACTGTCTCTGCCTTAGATTTATTCAAAGTTAGAAAATATGTAAGAGACCAACAAAGAGCCACGGGTCAGATGCTTAATCGTTCAGTGGGGCAAGATGCCGCAGGGAATAGAGTAACTGGCACAGAAGCTAAGTATGTAGATACTATGTATGACTCCATGGTGGGCTCCATAGACAAAAAATTAGCAGAACTCGCTCCTGATGCAGACATACCTTTTCTTAATAATAAATATGGGGCACTAGATGTATTCGACGAACTAGGGGCCACGGCTCAAGTTAATGATTCGGCAAACTTTGCCGCAAGGAATAACACATCTCTAGTTGGTACTGGGGGAGAGAAGGTTAATAGCAACATACTGGATAAAGTTACCATTCAATCAGGAATTGCTCGGAACCTTGTAAATATAGCCAAGGCTCCCTTTATTGCTATGAGAGGCTCAGGGGATGAGGCCATGCGCCAATCCTCCCGTGGTGCAGCCCGTGTAGCTGCTACTGACTATGCCCCTAATCTTCTGGAGTCCATTCAAGGTTTTGATAAACTAAGGGGCATGGGGAACCAAGGTAAGCTTGGTACATTAGAAAACCTAAAAATGCCAGAGACAGCTTCATGGAAGAACTCTTTTAAGCAAATGTTAGGGTCTGGCGTAGGGCAAGAGGCTGTAGTGGAAGGCCAAAGGCAGAACGAGGCCGCTCCACCGCCAAAGAGTTTCTCCGAACTAGCCTCCTCTATAGACTACGCCATATCTAATTCTGGCCTATCTGACACTAGACTAGACGGCCCCATACCAAGGGATATTACCAATGTGAACCCTGTGCAGCTAACGGCTGCCATCATTGCCAAGACTGGAGGCAATGCCGTGGTGATTGAAATGATGGACGAGTTTAAGTCTGCATGGTCAAAGAGAGACCCTGTAAAGATGGAAGCTCTAATGGAAGGTGTCTCAAGAGCCTACCCTCAGATATTCCAAGAAGGGTATGGTATCAATGGTCGTATTAGAAATGCAGAAGATCAGAACGCCTACATGAAGAGATTGGAGATTATGGTACAAAACGGCAGGGCAGACCCATCGTTGCTTTTTGAGCAACCGTCTGCGTGGCAAGACGGAGGTAGAGTCTTACCAATGAGGGAACCAAAGGACAGAAGCAAGAAGAGCAGGGTTAAGAGAGTAGAGACCCCTGAAGGAGTAGAGTACAGATGACAAATTGGTCAGAATACATAGAGTTTGGGATTAAGGCTTTGGCAATAGCTGTACCTGTTTGCATGGCTGGTTTAAGAGCTATTACTCGTATCGAAAGGACTACTATGGAATTAGCTAGTAAGGTAGAGGTAACGACCAATGGGCTAACTTCTTCTATTGACCACTTGACACAAGGAGTTGTCAGGCTAGACATGGTGCTCTCTCATACCCAAAGAGATGTGGCAACAATTAAAGAACGCCTTGTGGTAGTAGAAACTCTAGCTAAGATGTTTCAGGTACAATACGAGAAGTCCAACTAGCTTATGTTTAAACCTAAACCGCTACCTGCTTTAGTAACTACGCTCAAGTATGACGAGGGATTAAGTCTCTCTCCTTACAAATGCCCAGCAGGGAAGCTAACCATTGGTTATGGCCGTAACCTAGAGGCCAACGGCATAACTATAGCCGAAGCAGAATTAATGCTTAGAAACGACTGTGATTGGGTCTTGCAATCAGCCAAAGCCATGATGAAGAAGTGGGATGAAATAGACCCCTACAGGCAAGTTGCCATTGCCAACATGATCTATCAGTTAGGGGCAGAGGGTTTCAGGAAGTTTGCCACAACCCGTAAACATATAGATAATAGAAACTGGGAAGCAGCGTATGCTTCTGCCAATGCTAGCTTGTGGGCTAAACAAACCCCTAGGAGAGCAGCAAGGGTAACTTATATGCTATTAACGGGGAAGCCTCATGAAGAGTATAATCTTTAGCTTATGTTTATTATTAACTAGCTGTGATGCCATAAAGGATTGCCTTGAAGAAAGACCAGGAGCCTGTGGTAACAGTAAGCCTACTCCCAGTCCTACGATTGCTATACCAAGCCCTACGCCGCCACCTATGGGGTCGCCTACCAAAGTGGTAACTCCTCCTCCTGTAACATCTAACCCTACATGTGGGACTAAAGAGCTAGATGCCTCTAAGCATCTATTGTGGAAGCCAGTCAGTGACTCTTCAGGGAACGCTGTTATAGTGTTTGATGGTAAATACAAACAGGAGTTTCTGGAGGTAAAAGCAGAGACTAAGGCAGGTGGAGTGGAGTCTGCTTTTTGGAAGCCCTTAATCCTCTGGGGTAACCCAGACAGTGATGGCCCAAGGCAACACTGGAGGCTTAGGCAGCAGTGCCAGAAGTATAAAGACAAGGGGCTTATAATAGCAGACGACGGAGTACAGGTCTGCAAGTTTAGGTTACAGAAAAATGCGTGTATAAGACAGGAATAAATATGTTTAGTAAAATATCAGATGCTTTAAAGTCATGGGTACTGCTAAGGCTCACAAAACCTTACATCCAGAAATTCGTGAAAGACTATGTGCTTCTAGGCTTAGGAGCTTTAGGCTCTATAGTAGCCCTAGACCCTGACCTAGTAGCTCAGTTTGCAGATGTAACGGCTACTGTAGTTGGCCTAATAATCTCTGCTCTAGTAGCTAGGCACTTCTCTAATATCTCTGCTATACAGCAAGTGGCTATTAATAGCTCAGAGTCCTTAAAGGACAGAGTAGAAGTAGCTAAGAAGGGAGTCTTCAAAGCATGACATGGGCAACGAGAGCTGAGATTAGGGACTACACGCCTGCTAGTTTAACCACTCTTACTCCAACGGCAGGGGCAGTAGCTAATGTCAACATACAAAGGGCTGACTTCACTATAGCCAGTGATTACTTTTGTTTGTTTAATGTTAATGTTGAGTTTGACCAAACCACCGCCACGACTACGAGGTTAGAGTTTAAGCTTCCATTGCCTCTAAATACAGCAGGTAGATTGTGCTATGGGTCTGGGTACATCGTTGATGCAGCAGCAGGGTCAACCCGACCTGTGCACATAGTGAGAGACGGAACCACGGTAGCCGATTGTCGTTGTGAACTATCGGTAGCCTTGTCTATCGGAGCTGGACATAGGCTCGTAGTGCAAGGACACTATCCTATTCGGTAGTTAGTGCTAGCACTTTCTTAACATAGTCCCGTGTCTCCTTAAAAGGAGGCACACCACCATACTTGTCTACATTCCCCATGCCAGCGTTATACGCTGCTAGGGTTAGCCTAGTGTCTCCACTGTACCGCTTCTTGAGCTGGCTAAGGTATCTGATCCCTGCCTTTATGTTCTGCTCTGGGCAGTAGGGGTCGGTAACCCCTAACCCTCTTGCAGTAGCTGGCATTAATTGCATTAACCCTCTGGCTCCAGCAGGGGACTTAGCCTTGGGGTTCCAAGACGACTCTACGCTGATAACAGCGTAGACCAGTCTAGGGTCTACTTCATACTCCTTGGCGTACTCAGTAACCCAGTGGTTTTTATTTACCCCCTTGATGCAAATGTCGGCTTCACAATGCGATTGAGAAGGCTTGGGGGATTTCTCCCCCCTGCCTTTAGTTACTGCTATAATTAGTACAATTATTACAATTATGAGCTTACAGAAGTTAGCCATAAAAATGCCTGAAAGATGCCTAATCCTAACAGATTATGAACTACGAAAGCCCAGATCTCCGCAATGAATGTTCCTATGTTTTGCTTCATTCTGATGCCTCCTTTGAGCTAATCCCTGCTAATCCTAATAGCTTGTCAAGATTAGTTTGATTCTCCCAGTAAGCAGTCTTTTTGTCAGGGGATGCTTTAATCTGCTCAATCTCTCCGTTGTCTGCCCTTCCTGCTTCTCTAAAGATAGCAGGGTATCCAACTGTAGCCTTGCCCTTAATAGAGCAACCACTAAGTCCCACAACCACTGCCAAGGCAGTAGGTACTAGTATTGCGTAAAACATACTGTCCGTGTTATTTATCATATTGTCCTTGTTTTTTGTTTTTCATGGGGGCAGTTAGAGGTATTCTAATTGCTCCCATGTTTCTTTGTTACAGGTATTGTGATGTAAAAAACGAAAGCTGGATACAACTATTTTTCCTTAGTTGCATTAACCCCTAGATTTTCCAGTATTATTTCGTATTTTCCTTCTATATATTGAAAGGGAAGTTCCTCCCAATTACTAGGAACCCTAGTCCCTACTAGCCCTTCTGGGGTGTCAACAAAAATGGCGTAAGGCACTGGGCCAATTCTGTTTATCCACTTTTTATAAGTAAGAAGTTTCTCTCTTGGAATTATTATTTTACTTGCTGTTTCTAGCTCTTGGTATTCTCCAAAAGCCCAAAATTTTCCTTGCTTTGAAAGAAAGAAAGATATGGGAGAAAACCAGCTACTCTGGCTTATCTGGCATTTGTGGGTGCTTTGCATTTTTCTTAAGGAATCTGGAATTTTCAAGGGTTTCTTCTGAAGTTTTTTCGTAGCCAAGTGCTCTCTTTTTTAATTCGTTCGCAGTGTCCATCGGAAGATCTAAGAGCCTTACTATCCAATAGAAAGAGAACTCTCTATCTTTGTCCTCTTCTAAGAAAAAGGCCTTAGCTCCTGCTCTGTGTTCGGGGTGACTGACGCTCTCATGGTTGTTATATTCTGGTAAACAATCGAGTAAAGATCTGGTCAATATAGCCGCCGCCAGTCTCTGTTCGGCGTTCCACGCCGCCATCTCTTCTATCATTGTAATCGCCACTCCTGCTTCTACCATTGTAATCGCCACTCTTGCGTCAGTCACCCCGTCTTTTTTCATATCAACCTAAAACGGAATATCGTCTTCCTCGCTATACCCCGATGGTGCTGGGGTGTTTGATATTACTCCATTAGATGCCACCATGCCACCGACAGGTGTAGCTAAGTTAGCTAGGGCTGAGGGAAGCGATGATATTTCGTCCCCATACCAAGCATTATCTCCATTGCTTTTTGTCTTGCTCCAGAACCTAAAACCAGCAGCCTTTAATGCTGTGTTTTGCTGATCCCCTGCTGGCCCCTTAATGTATGGGGTTGACACTCTATAAGCCCCATTAGGCTTAGCCGTACTGCCGCCACTGTATCCACCACCGCTTACTGCGCTTCCAGCATAGGACTGGCTTATAGCCTGTGCCTGTACTGGAGCTGTGGTGTTTTGCAACAAGTCTACTAACCCCTCAAGTGCTGCGGCTTGAGCCTTTGGCAAGTTGTCGTTGTGTGCAGAATAGGTAATGTTCCCCCTGTTCTCTGCTGTCACTACGAACCCAGCTCCTTGAAAATGAGGTGCTGTGATATAAAACTTATATCCTCCATTAGCCCTCAAATAATTGACCATTTCATATTTATTCATTTCTTCTCCTTTCGGTTATTTCTATTAAAGTATGACCAACTTAGTCATACATAATTAAAAGTCCAAGGCTCCCTTTTGGTGCCTAGGGCTTCTCTCATTAACTTCTTCTAAAGCCCCATCGGCTTCAGATAAAAGCTCTGATATTTTTATTTCTACTTTCTTGGGGTCTATTTTTAGAACAGTCAAAGGGCCGTTAATTAACCCCTTGAACTCGTCATACACTCTTGTTTCTCCAAGAATAGACTGCAAGTAGTCTACCCTGTGCATGTAAATTCCCTTATGTAGCTTCACTTCTTTGGGGGAAGTTGTGTATCTAATCCACTTGTCTTTGTCTGTCTCCCTTTCGCAAAAGCTTATGCCTTCTAGTGCCAGCGTTATCTGTCTTCTCTGTAGATAAGGGGAGTCTTTAATAAAGATAAATTCCCCTTCTGTAACTTTCCTTGCGGTGTTTTCTTTAGTTGGCTTAATTACCTTAACAGCAAAATAGCAGCCGTCACTTGGGCCTTGTGCGACTATTTCTACCGCATCCCCTTCTTTCACCCCTTGGAGCAAGGTAGCTAAGTTACCCTTGGCTAAGACTTCATATATGTCCTTCATGTCTATAGCCCCCTTCCAGCATGGCTCGTTATTTTTAGACATGAAGCTATTGCACTGAACTATCTCTCCTGTGATCTTTATTATTCTACTCATGCATTCCCCCTATTAAAATCCTTCCTCCCATCACCTTACCTCTCCCTCTTTCCATGCGGCATACCTAGCTAAACACAAGGCATCTATAACGCCGTGGTCTTTCTTGAGCCACTTCCTACTAGGAAACTTTCTCTGCACAAACTCTAATGCTTTTGCCTTGCCTTCCCCCTTGGCTACTGTGCCAAGGATAACCTTCTGCCATGTCTGTGGGGTAGGGTTTTCGTACCCTACTCCCAGAAGCTCCAAGGTAGCCAGCCAGCCTCCATAATTCTGCCCAAAGCTAAACATACTGGTTACGCCTTGGCCTGGCATGGCATGGACTCTTTCAATAGCACATCCCATATTTTGAAAATCGGTATTTAAAACAAAAAGGGTCTGCTGAAATTCCTTATAGCTAAAGGCTTCAAAAGGGTAGACCTGAAACTCTCCAGACTTAGGCCAGTAGAAAGCATAGCCTCCTGTTTTCCCAGGGTCGATCCCTATATAGTATTTCATATGCACCCTTCCCTTTTAATTGCGTTGCAGATTATTTCCCCAAGGTATTCCTCTACTATTTTTTTAGCTTCTTGCTGGTTAAAAGTATTTGGGTAGAACTTCACCACCCCTTTGGCTTTTATCCTAAAAGTATCAACAGCAAAGTCTATGTCGGCTACCCACGACTCGTCTTTGGCTCTCTTAAGTGAGTAGTTAACTGTGTGTGTGTATTCTTGTTTCAAACTACCTCCTTAAGCACCTACGCATCATGTCTATCGAGTCTGGATGCCAACCCATACCAAGCCCTGCTTTACTGACAAACTGTAACGATGCGTGGTGCATTATCGTCTCTCCCTCATCATTGTGCGGAGCTCCAAGCAAGTGGCCTAGCTCGTGGCAAGCTAGAATCACGGAGTGGTCAAACCTATTAGCTCCGTCGCTATTCTGCTCCTCGGCGTTGCCTCCTGCCATACTGCCATCATTAGTAGAAGGGCATACTGCTAAAGCAAGCCCAGCCATGTATAGCTCACCGTTATAAATGTAGCCTGGGTTAAGAATTAGTTTGTAGGTTCGTTTCTTTTTATTCTTGAAAGCCTTTTTGCCGAACATGCCTCCTTGCTTAGCTCTAGCAAAAGATCGGCGGTAAGTTTCGTAGATGTCATTGACAGAAGTAAGCCCATAAGCCCAATCGTCATTAGCAGCATTGCCTGACTTTAGCTGTCTTAGCCTTACCCTAATCCCTGCTTGTTCAAACTTTATTCTTAGCAAGTCTAGTAGCTCTTTAGTTCTCTCGACAGAGAGAGCATTACCCCCTAGCTCATGCCAGACTTGTAGGTTTACTTTTACTACAGGCAGAGCTTTGGCCTCTGTGATGCTCAACGCTAATATTATTAATATTGTTATTATGTATTTCATATCTTCCCCTCTATACATTTTTGCCTTATTGTTTCTTGATACGAATATCCACCTACTATTTCTAGAAACTTCCAAGCCCCTAACCCGCAAAAAATAAATATAATTGAGATAATTATTCCTGCTTGAATCCCTAATTTTATTTCTTCTGTCATATCTTCCCCTCTATAAATTAAAAAACCTACTCAACTTCTATCTGGCTTTTGATAAGTTCTACTGTATTAGTAAACGCTGTTCTCAATTTAGTGACCTGAGTCACATCGCATGTTCTAGTGTCGGCGGTCGGTGATTGTTTAATTTTAATTGTCATATTTTTCCTCTATATTCATAATTCACTTCAATCAGCTTTAGGTTTCCTTTGATTTTATTAATAACCTTTTGTAAGTAAGTTTGAGTTCTTTGTTGACCATTAGGATACCACTGGAATTTAAGGATGACACGCCCTTTTCCCCAAACTTATCCAGATAGGCTTGTTTACATTCGGCAGAAGAATATCGTTTAGTTTTAAGATTATAAAGATCAAGACTTTCACACATTCCCAAAATTTCAAACTGATCTGGATTGTATTTGGTAAGAAAGGTTACTGGCACTCCCATGAGTCCTTTGTAGTCTAGTGGAATATCTGAGACTTTTGATACTTCAATAGCGTTGTAGTTATCGTATTTCGGATATTCTTCGGGAGAATATCTCTTATGGAGAGTTAGTTTTTCAAGCTGTTTTGTCTTATCAAGATTTGTGAACCAACCTGTATTTCCCATTGGCATATATTTTTTTTCATCTATTACGACCATAGTTTTGTTTTCAAAGGTATTGGGAACACGATATTTTTTATGGCCATTATCATAACCAAGCCACAGTTTGTTTTCTTTGATAACCTTAAAGATCGACTTACAGCTGTTGCACTAAAATTTCCAAGAATTAGAAACTTCTTATCGTGCTCCATAAGTTGAGAAATGTATTGACGAAAGAGCGAAAATGGTGGATTTGTTACCANAATGTCAGACTGTTTTAGTAGATTTATACATTCATCACTTCTAAAGTCTCCGTCGCCTTCAATCGGAGTCCATTCATTATTTTTATTTGCTTTAAGTTGTTCTACAATCTCACGAACATCTAGCGTACTGTCGCCGTCTAGGCCATCAACTTTATTGACAATTAATTTACTGGCTATACCAGACGGATTGTAACTAGTAACGATAATCCGTTTCAATTCAAGCTCTTTAAAATTGAGCACGAAATAGCGAACAAAATTACTCTCGTGGGGATCGTCGCAGTTGCAATATACTACCTTACCAAAAAACTGACTTTTGTAGTGTTTCATCTCGTTTTCAATATCAACTAGTTCAGTGTAAAACTCATCGT
>JGI1221J13441_10000467_pt1 | contig 18401 bp, 12 predicted proteins | sample LakVidmifraction_4_FD_13441 | JGI IMG/M metagenome (IMG submission 13441) | reverse complement strand
ATGAAGGCGACAGAAATTATAACCGTGATGTTATGGAGTTAGATCGAAACTTCGACTTCCAATCAAAAGAAGCAGAAGCAGCAGCCGAAAGGTGGAATACAGAATTTGATTATAATGTTACCAGAGATCAGATCAACGACGCTAACTGGTTAAAACAATTTGATTATAGTAAGCAACAAGACGCAATATCAAACGCTTATCAAAATAGACAAATAAATATATCAGAAGCTAACGCGGCGAGTAGCAGAGCGAGTCGAGAAGACTCTAAAACAAGTAGTGAAGTAAAAGATTATTTAAATTATGCAGCACAACAATTAGAGTCGGGTAAGTCAGAAAGTGAAGTCCAAAATTATTTAGAAGGTTTAAATGAAACTGGCGATATATCAGACGAAGGATTAAGAGAAGTAATTAATAGATTCCCTTCATTAGCAATGGAAGCGGAAGAAGAACCAGAAGGAAATCAAGTGTCTATTGGCTTTCATGATATGATGTCAGCAAATGATCCATTAAATTGGTTAGTTGAAAATGCAAAAATTTACACCAATTCAGAATTAAAAGAATTAGAAAGAATGCTACCGGCTGACGCAGACGCAATAAAAGATTTTATGAGTGAAATTACAAGATAAAAAAGGAGGATATTCTAAATGCCTATGTATAACAGTTTTGATGAATTTAAAAAAGCGAGAAAAAAAGAAAGAGAAAACAGAAAAAAGAAAACAACTTATAACAGTTTTGAAGAACTAAAACAAGAACGCGGCTTCAAATTGTCTAGATCAGAAAGTCAAAAATTAAACAAAAACGCTTACACAGAAAAAGCAAATAGTAGAGTAAATACTTCTATTGATCAGAGAAAAGAGCGTGAAAAAGCAGAATATAAAAGTTTTGCTTCTAAACCTGCGGTACAAGACTTTACTTCGAAGAACAAAGATTGGAATTACGACAAAGATCTTAAAGCATTTTCTAACGGTTCAACAACTAGATCAATCAAACAGATAGAAAATGAATACAATTATAAGCCAGTTGCTAAACCATTAACTGAAAAGTTTGATTTAGGTAAAACACAGATACAACCGAAATATACACAAGCACCATATCAAAGAGTAAAAGATTCTGCTAAAGAATTTAATAGTGAGTTAAAAAGACAATTAACCGGTTATAGCGATCAACCAAAGCAAAAGTTGGAAATGAACGAAAAAATGGATATATTATATGTTCCGGCTAATTATGATATGGATAATCAAGCTGACTTCATGAAAGCTAATTGGCATTTAGGAAAATTACAAGATCTTTCCGGTAAAGAATGGGCTAAGAAAGCTAAGGGAAAAGAAAATATAGCAGATCAAGTCGGTGTTAAGATAGCAGAATTTTATGATAAATATCCGCAAGTAATAGAGAATGACAAAAATTATGTAAAACAAGGTTTAGGCGGAACAGCGCAAATGTTACCAACTCAATTAGGCGCTTTAAAAGCAGGTGTAAAAGGTGGTGTTGCGGGTGGTGTTACAGCAGGAATTGGAGCAGCAGCGCTTGGACAAGCTGGCCCGCAAGTATTAACACCAGAAGAATTACTTACAGTACCTGGGGCATTTGTAGGCGGTTACAAAGTAGGATCAGCCGGAAAGTCAGCTGAATATATGTATAAAGTTGAAAAGGGATCAAGTTACCAGGAATTAATTGAAGCAGGCGTTGAGCCAGAAAAAGCAGATCTAATATCTGACGGTGTTGGTATGTTAAACGCTGGTATTGAAATAGCACAAATTGGTTATTGGGTAAAAACTTTAGGTAAAAGTATTGGTATTGTTAATAACCCATTATTTAAAAATCAATTAAATAGCAAAGGTGTGAAGTTATTACTTCAATATGCTAAGAGTGTAGGTTTTGAATCAATACAAGAATTAGGGCAAGAAGCAGTAACTGTTGGTGGTACAGCCATAGGAACTGGTGAGAACCCATTTACTAAAGAAAACGCTACAAGATTAATGGACACGTTCACGCAATCTGTTAAAACATTTTCAATTATGATGTTGACTGGCCCATTAGCTGGTGGATCTAAAATGGGGTACGATCAATACAAATCAAGAACAAATGAAATGGATCTTCAAGTTGACGCGATCATAGACAAGTCAGAAAAAGAAGGTACTGATCCGGGCAAAGTGGCAGAAATGCGACAAACAATTAACATAATAAGAATGAATGCACCAAATTCACAGATCAAAGATTGGGCGGATAGCGTTTATAAACGTTTAGAAACCATTAAAAATGAACCGGAAATGAAAGAAAAACAAATAAAACAAAAAGACATTAAAAAGCCAACAAAAGATTTTGATCCTTATGATAGATTTGATGATACTTTCGACTCAAATAAAAGTATAGAAGAAAATGTATCAGAAATAAATGTCAATAAAGACATGAAAGATTTTAAAGACGGTTATATAATGCCGGACAAAAAAGTTGATATTATAAAAGGAATAGATAGAGCAAAAGAATATATGAGAACTTTTAAAAACGAATATGAAAATGCAACAACTGAAAAAGGAAAAATAAAAGCTTTAAAAGATTATGAGAATCAGATTATGAGAGTAAGAATCCATGAATCTGAATTAAAACGACTTGAAGATAAATATAAAGCGGCCAATGCTAAAAATTACATTGATCAAGATAAAATTGATTCAGTTGAGAAAAATTTAAAACGTGGTATAACAAATTCTTTTAGCAACGAATCTTTAGATCAACTAGATTTAGACTATATAAACAAACAAATTAAAAGCAAAGAAGATTGGATCAACACACATATTGATGAAATAGAAAAAGGTAGACATAAATCACAAATAGCCAGTTACAATGAATTACTAGGACGTAAACAACAATTAGAAAATGAGAACAATAAAGCTGATACTAAAAAAGTTAAAGGATATAGAAACGTTATAAGCAATAGAGATATCTCAAAGACAGATATAAATACTGTATTCGATAAATATAAAGGTGGGGCGCATACCTTAGCTGACATTGCAAAAGACTTAAAAGAAAATAATTATAATCAAGAAGAATTAGATTCTTTTGTTGCTAATATATATAACGAATATGATGAAACAGAAGCAGAAGATATCATTGACAATTTTTATTATCAACATGATCTTGACTTCACAGATTCAAACTCTGAAACAGTTGGTCAGAAAACAAGAGAACTTGATCTTGCTGAATATTATGAAACAGATTATACAACAGAAGAATACAAGCAAGATAAAATTGATAAATATAATAAAGAATCTAACGACGGTAAACTTCCTTATGCTGGAATTGCTACCGCTGGTTTTAATAACAAAAATATAGAAATGGATCCGAAGTATATTTTAGAAAACACAGAAGGTGGATTGACTGGTGAAGATGTAAGAGCCAATGATCCAAAAGATAAATACGGTTTAAGAGTTGAGAAGATAGCGCAAGACATGCAAAAGAACGGGTACGATAATTCTAACCCGGTATTTATTAATGTTGATCATAATGGTAACGCATGGATCAATGAAGGAAACAAAAGAGTTAGGGCAGCAATAAAGAATAAATTTTCAGCTATTCCAGTTGAAATAAAATACTTTGATTTTGGTGAAGAAGTTAGTGGAAAACCCTTTGATCCAATAAAAGTATCAAATAATATTTTAAACCCTGGATCATTAAAAGGGCCTTCAAAACTGAACGGTAAGCGACAATATGCTTTCAACCAAGAATCATACGACAATATGCTTAAAGATCGAGAGAGTAAGAAGAAAACCACAGAAACACCAAAAGAAGTTAAAGAAGATCCTACCGATAGTGTTATTGATAAAGCATTAGAAACAAAAGACAAAAGTTTAAAAAGCGATATATACAAAGCCGAAACCGGTAAAAATATAGAGTTAGAATTATACCACGGTAAAGGTAAAACCGCTTCTGAAATATATAGCAGAATAGAATATCCAATATTAGGAAATGGAAATTACTACGCAACAAATGGTAAAGACGCTAGTAAATATGGTGATAATATAACTAAAGAAACAGTAAAACTTGATAACCCATTAGTTATAAAAAATGATGATCAATGGCGAGAACTTACAAAAGAAAAGGTAGGCTGGCGTTATCCAAAATTCAGTTTGTCTGATGACGTAGATATTGCAATTGCCGAAATTAAGAATTTAAAAAAATACATTGTTGATCAAGGACATGATGGCGTTGTTATTATATTAAATAAAAGCAACTCTTATAACGAAACTTTAAGAGATATGTTCGAACATGATCAAGTTGTAAAATATGATCAAGCAAAAGAAGCAAAACAAGAACAACCTGCTAATAATTTAAACAAAAAAATCAAAACAGAAGGAATAAATTTTGAAGGTGAATTTATAAGAGTTAATGAAGAAGGTTACTTGGTAAGAAAAGATGATATAAAAATGATGTTTTGGCACGGATCAAATAATGATTTTAATAGTTTTAAATCTGGCGGCGCACAAAATGGCGAAGGAATATATTTTACTTCTGATCCAGCCATTGCTAATTACTTAGATTCAGATTATATTTATGGCGCGCAGTTAATAATGAAAAACCCGATGGTTGAAAGACCTTCTGATAAAGCGTTGAAGCAAACAGACACTTTCAAAAGTTTCATGGAATACAGCAAATCACTAAAAGATATTTTAAAAGGTGAAGGCGAAACAGTTTTTCTAAACGAAGTTGCTAGAGAATTGGGGTATGACGGAATTATCCGCGAAAATTGGACAACAACAGATGTCGCTATTAATGAATATATAGTTTTCGACGGTGATCAAGTAGATAAGATCTCAAAAACACTAAGTGAAAAAAATCAAAGTTTAAATGATAATATGTCCAAAAAACAAAAATTTGTTGATAAACTCACAAATGATGATTTTGATTCTATAACAGCAGAAGCAATATTCGATCACGACACAGAAACACTTCAAAAGTTTATTGATGACAAAATGTTAACTAAAGAAATTGTAAAAACTATACTTGATCAATATGATGATCAATTACCAGGTAAACAAGCCCGTATCATTAAAAACACTTTAGATATTGTTGATAACAATAAAATGTATCGTGGCCAGCATGTATCATTCAATACTGCTTATGACGCTAACAGAAATATATCTTTTAGCCCAGATAATGCAGCAGAAAGAAACCAAAAAGATTTTGTTACAATAATGAATCAAGTCGAAAATGAAGTAATGTCTATTGCAGAAACTGACGAAATGACAATTAAAGCAGATGAACTATTAGAAGAATTTGCAAAAGAAGCACTAGATAAATATAACACTTATTTAAATGCTAAAGCTGGTGTAGTAAGTCCTGCAATAGCCGGTCGAGCAAACTTCAATCAAAAGCAAGCAGACAAGAGAAGAAAATCTTCTGAATTAAATTATACAAAATTTGATGATTTTGTAAATAAAAGTGCCGATCGAATTAAGAAACAAGTACTAGGCGAAATGAGTGACGATTTAGCAACACAGAAACAAATTGATAAATATATTAAAGAAGCAGATAAAGTTTTAGCCATCATGAAATTACATGCAGACGGTGACACATCTTATAGCAAGTCAGCATTTAGAAATTCATTAAGGGGCAAAATTGAAACATTAGCCAACAATGGCGAAATTGATGTAGTCAAAGCAGTATTAGATTACGTTAAAGAAAATCAATCAAAGCCAATTATTTTTTCAAGCCGTAATGGTGTGTGGGATCTTGTAGATGAAGCTAAAATAAAAGCAACTGACAAAACAGAAAGTAAAACACCAGAAACAATAGCAAAATTTGAAGATGGAACAACCATTGAAAATGATTTTGCAAATAAACGTGTAAAAATTAGCTTCCCTGGAAAACCAGATAGTTTAATTATCCGGGAATTAAAATCTCATGCGTGGCGTTGGTCACCAACCAATGAAGTATGGCAAAGAAAAAATACCGGCGCAGCTGTCGAAAGCGCTAAAAGGATCGTTGGAAATCATATTAAGAAAATCGAGCAAACGACTAAAGCAACTGATCCTATCACAATTGAAGAAGTGGCCAGTTTCAAACTAGGCGACAAAATGATAAACATGAATGAATATCCTTATTTAGATCTTGAACAAACGGACATATTAAATGATAATGACACTTCCGCTAAAGATGATCAAGGATATAGCGACGGATATATTTATTTAACAAACGAACTCTTAACAGATGAATCTAAAAAAGTGCTTGAATCAAGAGAAATGAAAGAAACTATAATGGGTAAACGTATTTTAGAAAAAATGATCACTGAATATGACATTTTAGAACCCTTAGGAATCTATGAAGAAAATGGTAAAAACGTTATTGTTTTAATGAATAATAAAACACGCTTACATCATGTTGATCATAAGTTTTATGATTACCTTGTAGAAAAAGAAGGTTATTCATTAGCGGGCGGTAAAAGCGCTATTGATTCTATATCCATTGTAGAAACACCAAAAATGTTAACAACCGGTAAATTGAAAGTATTGGGTGTAATTATGCCTATGCGTGGTAAAGAAGGTATGACTTATGATCAAATAAGAGATGATTATCTACCAATTAAACCGTCACCTGGCGAATTAAACAAATTAATGTTTAACGATTTTATTGGTATTGATCAAGAGTACCTGGATCAGATTAAAGAAAAATATACCACAACGGCAAAAGACGGTATCAAACGCATTAACTATAAAGCAATTAAAGAACATTACGATAACATTATTAAAAAAAGTAAGCGTATGAATATATTAGAAGATCAGTTTGTTAGATTTGATGAAGGTACTGTATTTGAAAGTGGATCAACAGATAATAATATATATGTATTTGAAGGAACTGTGGATAGTAACGTCAACGGCGATCTTCAATTGAAAAATACTGATACCGGATCTTATACAGTTTATGATAATAAATATTGGGCAGATTTAACCATTGCTAAAAAATATATTGCTAATACAAGGTTAAAAGGTGCGCAGGATAGAATATCTAAACTAGGCTATGATAATGTTACTATCCCATTGCTACCAGAAAAGGATATAGAATCATATAAAAATTATATTGATGAATTGGCAGATTCTTTTGAAGTATTAAATCGATTTAAAGATAAAGCATTTATGATCAACGATATAAAATATAAATTTGAAAAATTAGATAAGCAAAGTCTGATGTTAACATTAAGAAATGTTGAATATGACACTTTAGAAACAGATCGTGAGATACAAGAAATGTTAAAAGCAGAACTACCAGTTAAATCGCAAAGAATTAAAGCAGACGGTCTTAACTTTCTTGCTAAAAGATTAGGATCCGCTATACAAGTATCTTTTTATAATGGTAGTAGTTTAGTAAAAGATGAAATGAAAAAAACCGTAAGATTAAATATCAGCGGCACAAAATTAAGAGAATTGCCTTCTGTAATGGAAGTAATAACCGAAGCTATGAATATGCAATTTTTCGATAGAAACAGACCGTCGGTTGAAATAACTAGCGGGCATAAAATTGCTATTGAAGAAGCAATAAACGAAGTATACGCAAATGAATATAAAGACAGAAAGAAAGATACATTTAAAAAAATGAACTATGATCCCAGCAAACCACAAAGCATGAAAAGTAACTATGATATTAATAACATGTATCCGACAGAATATAGACCAGGTCCACTTAGAGATAAAAAGCTTAGATCAATACAACTGATCACAAAAGATATCATGAGAGATTTTAAGGTTGGTAATACTTCAAAGAGATATAGAAGTAAAGCTTTAGCACATTACAAACCTTTTCCAAAAGTTATTGAAGAAAAAATTGAAAACAATATAGGAATTACTATGCACGAATTAGGTCATCATTTTGATCATAAATATAATTTACAAGAAAAGTTTTTACCAACTATAAAAGAGATGATTCCTAAATTACCGAAAGAACTTGCAGTTAATTATTCACCAGATGAACTTGCCGGCGAAGCAATAGCAGAGTTTGTAAGACTATATATGACAAAGCCTAAGACAGCTTTAGATTTTAGTGCAGCATTTGCTGATGACTTTATTAGAACATTAAGCGATAAAGATTTAAATATGTTAAATGGACACCGGGACGAAATATTAAACTGGATAGATTCCACACCTAGAGAGCAGATGTTCTCAACTATACGATCTAACATGGATAACACGGTATGGAATGATGTTAAAAATGATTTTAGCGGTACTGTGGCTAAATGGAAAAAGTCCGGTTATAATTTCTTATTTGATACATCAAAACCAATTCAAGATTTAGTGGGATTGATTGAAAAGATGACAGACAAAAAATTAAAGAACGTAGAAAACTTTTATCTATTAGCAGAACACGCAAATGATTCTTCTATGATTGCTAAATCAATAAGAAAAAATTATTTAGTAGATCCACAAGGTGAAAAGATTGGTGTATCTCTTAATAGTATTATAAGCAGAATAAACAAAAAAGAATTTGCAGATTTCAGTAACTATTTAAAGGCTAAGAGATCAATAGATTTACACAATCGAGAGCATAGGGTTTATAGTGATGATATTCCAATAGAAACAATAGAAATGGAAGTTGCCGCTTATGAACAAGAGAAACCGCATTTTATAACAGTATCAAACGAACTTTATGAGTGGTGGCAAGCATTCACGCAAGCATGGATAGTTGATACTGGTTTATTAGAACAAGATGTATGGGATCATATGAAAGAACTTGATCCACACTATGTACCACTTTTTAGAAGCACAGATGACGTAACAATCATTAATAACGAAATAAGACAAATGTCATCACGCGGGTATACTGATAAATTTAGTCCAACAAAACGTATGAGCAAAAAAGGTAATGCGAAAGACACATTCAATCCAATAGAATCAATGATTATAGAAACAGACAGATACGTTACTGTTGTGAAAAGACGAGCGGTTATGTTGGCAATTCATAACAAATATCAAGATATGAAAAAGTCGGGCGTTTTAAAAACAGAAGAAGGTGAAGTTGACGGAATAGGGTTCTTGATCAATCAAGTTAACCCAGCACAAACTATGGAAAGTGTTGATATAACAGATCAGAAAAATGAAGCAATGATTAAATTATTAGTTGAATTTGCAAATCAACAAGATTCACCGATCGTTAAAAGGTTACTAGAAAAAGGTAAAATAATAGAAGCATTAACAGCAGCAGAAAATTTAGGTTTTGAATCACATAATATATTAAATCAAACCATAGATGATGTTTCGAAGAAATTTATTCCTATGGCCATAGATAAAGAAACTAATATTGTAAGTGTCAAAGGTGAAGACGGAAAAAATTATCATTATGAAATATATGATCAGTTTTTACTTGAAGCGTTATTGGACATGGATACAACAAACTTTGATAAGACTATCCAAACAGTAATAATGGTTAGACGTTTTCTTCAAGCATTATATACAACACTTGATCCATTCTTTATAATCAGAAATGTATCGCGAGATTTCCCACAAGCATTGGTAGCAAGTCAAGGCAATCCAATTAAATTTGTCGAAGAATTTGGTCTTGCTTTAGCCGATCGTTTGCGCCGGGGCGAATTAACACAAGAATACGAATCTATGGGTGGCGGATATGCTTCACCAACTGGAGCAGACAGAAACGCACTTGCAGAAAGTATGGCTGAAATGATTCCTGGTTGGCGTAGAGAACACAAATTAAGAACGTTTTTGCAATCAGTAGAAAGATTTGCTGACGCGACAGAGCAAGCACCACGAATGGCTGAATATAAACAACATATTAATAATTTTGGAAATGCTTATGGTGATAAACTACAAGCTATATATGAAGCGAAAGATGTTACAGTTAACTTTGGTAGACGTGGCGGCATAATGAAAACAGCATTAGGTAATTCAATACCATTTTTAAATGCTGGACTAGAAGGCTTTGACAAAATAAGACGTATGCACGACAAAGAAAATATCAAAAAAACTCTCCCAAAAGCTTTATTAGCAATAACAATGTTTCAATTTGCAAATATGGCTTATTGGTATAGTGATGAAGATCGAAAAAAGAGATATCTTGATGTCGCAAAATACATTAAGGATAATTACTGGTTATTCCCAAATCTATTAGATCCAGAAGGCCCAATGATCAGAATTGCGAAACCTAGAGAATTAGCACAGATTTACGGATCAGCATTTAATAGAATTTACGATCGAATATTCGAAAATGACGGGCAAGCTTTTGAAGGTTTTGGGGGAACAATTATTAGAACGTTCTTACCGCCAACGGATACAGTTTTTAGTGGTATAAGTGATATTAAAAGCAATACATCATGGTATGGCGGAACGATAGTAGGTTACGCTGAACAAAATTTGCAAGTAGATTTTAGAGCAGATCGAAACACTTCGGGTGTCGCAAAATTATTAGCAAAAGTATTACCAGATTTTGAAAGTTTTTCACCTATGAATATTGATTATTTAATCAAACAATATACCGGTGTCTTTGGTAAATTTGCAATATCTGGAACAGATCAGATTAAAGGGAACTTTCTTGAACCAATAGAAAGAGCTTTTACATCAGATGAAGCTTATTCAAATAATCATGTGCAAAATTTTTATAATCACTTAGAACACCTGGATCAAGTTTATACTACGGCTAGAAAAAAAGGTACTTACAAAGGTTTTTATAATAAAGATCTTCACGACACTTATAAAATATTTGCTGAGAAGATGAGTACCGGATACGATTTAAGAGATCAATTGGAAATTGTTAGGACATATCCAAGTGACGAACAAAGAAAAATATATTTAGAATTTATCAAAGTTAGTAAATCACTTGATGAAGGACAATTTAAAGAAATGTCTATAAAAGAAGCGGCGCGAGCAATACAATATGAAATAATGTTAACTGCTGAAAAAGCAGAAGAAATATATAGAGAAGTAGAAAAAGGTTCGAAAAACAAATAAAACTTGATATAATTAAATTGACATCAGTTTTCGGCTTCGTCAGCTAAAGAAAGGTGGAACAATGTCAGACGATAAAGTATGTTTCAAAGCGGAACAAATTGTAGCACTAAAGGAAGATGTGAAGCTTATGAAATCAGAAGTAAAAGAATTGCAACAAAGTGTTGCAGAAACGGCTGTATATGTTAAACAAATATTTGATAGGATTGACGACTTAAAAGAATTATTTAAATCAACTAATCACGAAACACATCAAGCATGGCAACCAGTCATGTTGGAATTAATAAAAATGGTGGGCATAGTTGCTGCTGTTGTTGCAGGTATAAAAATAGTGGGGTGAAAGTATGAATGTGTATGAAATGTTTTTAAAAGAGAAAGGTTTTGTTATAACGGGATCACTCAAAGGTAAAAAGTTTTATGTTGATCCTGGCCACGGTGGTAAAGATACTGGCGCGGTTGCAAATGGTATGATTGAAAGAGATATTAATCTACCAATGGCCTTTACCTTTGGTGGCTTACTTAAATATTTAGGCGCCGAAGTATTTTATTCAAGAACAGATAATGAATTAAATAAAAGTTTAAGAGCACGAGCAGAAGAATCCATTTATTACGACGTTGACTTCTTTTTCTCACAACATAACAATGCTGGCGGTGGTAAAGACTTTGAAATCTTTCATACAACTTATACAGATAATTCCCAAGGTGATGAAATGGCAAATTCAATTGCAAGATCGGTTGACAAGTATTCACACCAGGACATAAGAAGGGTAACTGATCGGACAAACAGTAGGGGTAAAGATTATTATGCACTACACAGATACACAAAGCATATTACTACCTTAATAATGGAAGGTGGCTTCCTTGATGGTGATGTAGAAGATATTGACACAAGAGAAAAAAGAAAAGCTATTGCATTAGCAGAAGCTTTAGGTGTTGCATTATACTACGACGTTGTTAAAGAAGCCCCACCAACAAAACAATCTGATATCACAAAAGCTTTAGATCAAGTGATCGAAGGATTGGTTATTATAAATAATAAATTGAAAGGGGTGTAATTAAATGGAACAATTTATCATTAATTATTGGTTAAACATTGTTATCATATTAATATTCCTGGTGGTTTCAGTATCACTATGGAAAAATGGCAAACGAAAGCAAGTTAAATTTGCTATTTATTGGCTTGTTGCAGAAGCAGAAAAGAAACTAGGGGATAAGTCCGGGGTTTATAAATACGGACATGTAATAGATAAATTTTATCACAGACTTCCTTTAATTATAACTATATTTTTCAGTAAAAAAGAAATTGACAATATAATTGAATTGGCGGTGGTAGAATTAAAACAATATTTAAGGAACGGGAACAACCTTGACTCTATAAAAAATACAGATGAATAAGTTTTTAAAGGCCTTCATAGGGCCTTTTTTTATTTTATAAAAACCCTTGAAATCTACGCTGAATGTGATATAATATACACACAAGTTAAATTAATACACAATATAGGAAGGGGGAAAACAATATGAAAGGACTAAAGAAAGCTTTGATTGATATTGATAAAAGTCAAAAATGGTTAGCTGAAAAAATGGGCGTTTCGGAAAACACGATCAGCCGCTGGATCAATGGGAAATATTATCCGTCAAGAAAGAAGCAAATAGAATTATGTAAATTGCTGAATAAAACGCTTGATCAATTAAATGACGTAACTTAATTTTTAGAAAGGGGAAAAAACATGAAAATATTATTAGAAGAAATAAGAATGAAAAACTTCAAGGGGTTTAAAGAAAGAACAATTAAGTTTAAACAAAACACTAAAATTGAAGGTGAAAATGAAAGTGGAAAGACTTCTTTATTTGACGCTTTCACATATGTATTATTTGATAAAGATTCTAATTACAAAAGCACGTTTGATATTAAACCACAAGATGAATTAGGAAATGAGATCCACCACCTTGAAACAATAGTTGAAGCGAAATTAAAAATTGATAAAGATGATCTGATACTCAAAAAGATATTTACTGAAAAATGGGTAAAGCCACGCGGTCAAAAAGATTCAGTCTTTTCCGGACATACAACAGATTATTTTATTAACAATGCACCAAAGAAAAAAAGTGAATATGATACCACAATTACTGGATTGATTAAAGAAGATATATTTAAGTTATTAACGGATCCATTTTATTTTAATACAGTGACGCATTGGACCGATAGAAGAAAAATACTTCAAGATATTGTTGGAACAGTAGACCAAGAACAGATAATGGACGCTAATAAAAATTTTCATGAATTAAAAGATTTTTCAATTAAGTATGATTCTTTTGATGATATGAAAAATGCGGTTGCATATGAAAAGAAAAAATATAAGAAACAGTTAAAAGATATTCCACCGCGCGTTGATGAATTAACAAATAATTTAATTGAGATGGAAAACAATAAATCATTTTATCAAGGAAGGATCGACGGATCAGAAGATAAAATCAAAAAGCTTGAAAGTGAAATGATTGATAGCAGCGGTGTTTATGAAAAAAATAATAAAGTAACTAAACAAATCTATGATAACGACGCGAAATTAAATCAATTTAGATATAAATTTGAAGAAGAAAATTCAGAAAAAAAGAGATTGAAACGAAACGAAGTTAAAGATTTTGATAATGAAATAATTGATATTGAAAAAGACAGAGATAGAAAAATTAAAAAAATGAAAGCTGCTATACCAATGATTGATGAGTATGAAGATCAGTTAATGCAATTAAGAAAAGAATATGATACTTTGAAAATTGATCTTAAAAACTTTGAAGATGATATTAATACAGAAGAAATTACTATTGACGCTGCATGTCCAACGTGTGGCCAAAATTTACCAGAAGAAGATATTAAAGCGAAACAGCAAGAAATTGTAGCAACCTTAAAGAAAAACAAGTTAAAAGAAAAAGAATCAATAATTAAAAAGAAGAATGATCTTAATAAAAAAGGCGTTAAAATAAAAAAAGAAAAAGAAAATTTAGAAAAAGAACATGCCCAATTGAAAATTGACATGGAAAAATTGGTTAATGATCTTATGGCTGCTGATAAAAAAATAGAAGATTCTAAAATATCATTAGAAGAAGCAGAAAAAGAAGTTTTTAAACCAAACAAGGAATATAAAACTATTGAAAAAGATATTAAAAAATTAAAAGAACAGATTACAGAAGTGGACGAATCTTTAAATGATAAATTAAAAGAAAAAATTAAAGGGTTTAGAAAAGAAATTGACGGTTTCAAAGATAAAATTAATAACTTTAAAATGAATGAAAGAAGCAAAAACCGTATTAAAGAATTGTTAAAAGAAGAAAAAGAATTAGTAGATAAAATTGTAGAGTTAGAAAAGAAAGAATTTTTAGTTGAAGATTTTGAAAGAACACAAGCTGACTATTTAGAACAATTAATTAATGATCATTTTGGGAAAGATATCGTTCAATTTAAATTATTTGAAAATCAAGTAAATGGTGGACTTAATGAAGTATGCACAGCGTTAGTAAGAAATGAAAAAGGAATATTAGTCCCTTTTGATAGTGCTAATAATGCTGGTAAGATCAATGCAGGAATAGAGATCATAAACGTTTTAACTAAACATTTTAACTTTAAGGCACCAATATTTATTGATAATGCAGAGAGTATTAATAAGATCAAAGAAAGTGAAAGTCAAAAAATAGAATTATATGTGGCCGATCATGGCACAGAGTTGGGGGTAATATAATGAGTACTGAATTAAATGTAATTAAAGAAGATGTTGTTGATGTTATAACGGTAAAAATAAAAGAATTTAAAGAAAACAAAACGTTGAATATACCAGATAATTATTCAATTGATAATGCTTTAAAATCAGCATGGTTAGTATTACAAGGAACAAAAGATTCAAATAAAAAATTTGCTTTAGAAGTTTGCACCAAAAATTCAATTGCAAATGCTTTATTAGATATGGTTATTCAAGGATTGTCACCAGCTAAGAAACAATGTTACTTCATAGTTCGTGGTAAGAAGTTATGTTTAGATTCTTCTTATTTTGGATCAATGGCCGTTGCTAAAAGATTAAATGAAGTTATAGACATCGCTTCAAATGTGATTTATGAAGGCGATAATTTTGTATATGAAATAGACAACGAAACTGGTAAGAAAAAAATAATTAAACATGAACAAAAACTTGAAAATATTGATAACAATAAAATATTAGGTGTTTATACTTTGATTAAAACAAAAAATTCAATGGGTGATCACTTAGAAATAATGAACATGGTCCAAGTTAGAGCTGCATGGAACATGGGAAGTGGATATGGTAAAAGCCCAGCGCATAAAAACTTTCCAGATCAAATGGCTTTAAAAACGGTAATTAATAGAGCTGTTAAATATTACGTTAATACTTCTGATGATAGTGATATATTGGTTGGTGCTTATAATCGGACTTTAGAAAGTGGTTTCGATAATACAAATAAACAAATAGATACAGAAGCTAACACCGGCAAACCAATAACGTTTGATACGGTAGATGAAGATGTAGAAGATGGCGATTTAACAGATGAAGAAAAAATGGAAATATTAGCAGCAGAAGCAGAAGATGAACGTGATTTTTAATTAGGGGTGATTAAATGATCTTAAAAGTACTGGGTAGTAGTTCAAAAGGAAACTGCTACCTTCTCACCAATGGTAAAGAGAGTTTGATTATAGAAGCAGGTATTAATATTAAAGAAGTAAAAAAAGCTTTATATTTTAATTTAAGAAGTGTCCAGGGGTGTTTAATCACTCATGAACATGGTGATCATTCAAAATATGCACAAAAATTTCTTGATAGTGGAATTAATCTATATTCATCTAAAGGTACTTTTGAAGCATTAGGTCTATCGCACCATAGATTAAAAACATTTATAAAAAACAAAAGATATAAGATCGGTGGTTTTGATATAGTTCCATTTGGTGTGAATCATGATTGCAATGATCCACTAGGTTATTTGATCAGACACAAAGATTTAGGTATCTTATTATTTGCAACAGACACTTATTATTTAAATAATCAATTCCCTGGTGTTAATCATATTCTGATTGAATGTAATTATTCGCTACCAATATTGGAAAGTAATGTTGAAAATGAATTGTTGCATTTTAAACAAAAAGAAAGAGTTATTAAATCACATTTTGGTTTAGAGAATGTAAAAGAATTTTTAAAGGTTAATGATCTATCCAGGACATATAATATAGTGTTACTACATTTATCAGATCGCAACAGTAATGAAGAAGAATTTATTAAAGATATATCTTCTCTAGTAAATATTCAAACATATGCTGCTAAAGAAGGTTTGAAAATTGAATTATTAGACGGGCCTTTTTAAATAAATATCTTGCTTTATCTTCGAACGAGTAGTAGAATAAGGATTAGTAAGAGAAAGAGAAGGGAAGGTGAAATAATGAGTACAATAAAAATTGGCGTAAAACTTCAACAATATAGAAATAACAAAAATATGACACAAACTGATATGGCGAAAATGTTTAATGTTTCTTTGTCATCATACCGTCATTGGGAAATGGACGTTACTAAACCAAATAAAGAAAATTTACTTAAAGTATTAAAAATCACAGAATAAGAAAAGGAGTTGATTAAGTGGGTGATTAATAAATGCAAGGGTGGGTAAAGTTTCATAGGCGAATAACTAAATGGGAATGGTATACAGATGAAAATACCTTTAAAATATTTTTTCATTTAATACTAATGGCCAATCACAAAAGTAAAAAATGGCGTGGAATTGAAGTAAATCGTGGCGAGTTAATAACAAGTCAAGATAAATTAGCAGCAACCAACGGAATTACACGTCAACAAGTAAGAACATCTTTAAATAAGTTAAAATCAACCAACGAAATAACCATCAAAACAACCAACAAATATACCTTAATAAAGGTAGTTAATTACAGTAACTATCAAGAAAACGAAAAAGAAAGTAACCAACAGAATAACCAACAAATAACCAACGAGCAACCAACAAGTAACCAGCCAGATAACCAACGAGTAACCACAAACAAGAATGTAAAGAACTTAAAGAATGTTAAGAATGTTAAGAATGATAAGAATGATAAGAATAAAGAAGTACCTATTGTTGATGTTGATTTTAAAAAAAATAAAATTCCTTATGAAAAAATTGTTGATTTATATAATGACATATTAGGTGATTTAATTCCTTCTGTCAGATCATTAACTAAAAAGAGAAAAACAAATATTAAAGTTAGGTGGAAGGAAAATTTAGATAGCTTAGAAAAATGGGAAGAATTATTTATTGCAGTAGAAGAACAAGATTTTATGTTAGGGGATAATAAAAATAATTGGAATGCAACTTTTGACTGGTTAATAAAAAACAGTAATAATTATGTCAAAGCATTAGAACGACAATATGAAAGTGGCAACACGAAAAAAACTAAGGAACAAGAGAAAAGAATACATGAAAAAAGATATGGGGGGTTTTTAAAAGATGAATAAAAAAGAATTTATTGTTATAACAGAAGTAATAATGAGCTTCTTTCCTAATTTTGAAAAAAAGATTAGCACAGATACACGATTAAAGATATGGTATGAAATGTTTAAAGATTTAAATTATAAAAGTACAGAATTAGCCTTAAAGAAAGTTTTAATAGATTCTAAATATATGCCTACCGTTTCAGAAATAAGACAAGCAGTTGCAGAAATAGAAAACCCCGACAATAGTATTACTGGATCGGAAGCCTGGGGACAAGTTATAAAAGCAATTGGTAAATACGGTATGTACGAACCTAAAAAAGCTTTAGATTCTATGGATCAAAGAGTTTCGACACTTGTTAAAAGATTTGGTTGGAAAGATATTTGCCTATCTGAAAAAATAGCAGTTGAGCGGTCAAACTTTATAAAATTATGGGAAGAACAGCAAGGAAAAGAAGTTAAATTTGCAGCACTACCAGGTTCAGTTAAATTACAGATAGAAAATAATAGAAAAAAAGAAGTAAAAGAAAAGCTAAAAAAACTAAGTGGTAATATGAAAATGGAATAAAACAATAAAAAGGCGGGATAATATGAAAAAAACAAAAAATAAAAAAGAAATGTTAAAAGTATATAGGGGTTTTGAAAGAATTGAATTTGAAGAAGCAATTCAAAGAATAAAAGAAAATTGTGAACAAACATTTGTGAGATTTCCTGGTAGTATTGATGTTCATTTTATCACTTATACAAAAGAAAAGGTAAATTCAAATTTTTGTTTATTAAGACGTATATTTAAAGATGATGGAACACAAGCTTTTGAAAAAGAAGGTAGCGTTATAAATATATTTGAAATGTTAGAATATAAATTTTATAAAAGTATTGAAAAGGGTAATATTAAATAAGGGGGAAAACAATGTTAAGTGATAAAGTTTTAGATGTAGTGTTGGAAGAATTAAATTTGCAAGAAGGTGAAGAATTTGAAGTTAGAAGTTTTATT
>JGI1221J13441_10000458_pt1 | contig 18720 bp, 30 predicted proteins | sample LakVidmifraction_4_FD_13441 | JGI IMG/M metagenome (IMG submission 13441) | reverse complement strand
TTCTGGCTATGGTTATGGATAGAAAATAATATGGCAGTGGCGATGGCAGTAGTGATGAATATGGTTATGTGTATTACGATAATACAGGATACGACACAAGCGCGGGCTTCGGTGCTCCATATATTAATATAAAAGTATAAACGGCAATTGGAGTTAAAAATGAAAATAACAGCAAAATTTAGAATTCTACAAAAGGTTAAATTTTCTGAGTTTAATAATAATGATTATATAGTTATTCGAGGATACTTAGGTAAAGATCAAAAAGGTTCGGACATCTGGAAATATGACATAGGTCCAGTTGCAGGCAAAGGTGATTTTATAATCGCAGTACCGGAAAACAAATTAGAGGAAACACATGACAAAATTGCTAAAGAAACTGAAAACCCTGCTATCTCCGAAGAAGAAAAATACATTCCCGAAGGGGATGAGCAATGAGCTTTTGCGATTAGGTAAAAAGAAAATAAAAAAATGATAGAATTTCTTGGATTTCTTTCTGCTCTTTGTTTTGGTCTTTGTGCTGCCCCTCAATCTATAGAAGCAATTAGAACCAAATCTGCGGCGGGAATAAGTACCGGAATGATTGTTCTTTGGCTTCTGGGTGAAGCTAGTGCAATAGCCTATGCAATTCTGGCTCTTAACTCGCCCTTTTGGTTATTAGCAAATTACATCCTATCTACGATCTGTTTAAGTCCAGTTGTTTATTACAAATTCTTTTATAGGAAACAATAATGGAAAAATGGGTTTTAATATTTCTTTGTCAAAACTCAATGGATACAGAAACCATGAATAAATGCCAACAAATTATTAAATTGACTGTTCGCGAGCTACAAATATATCAAACAATTAAAGAAAAAGAAAAGTATTATAGAGATGCAGCGGAAGATAAGTTAACTAAGCCGGGATTTTGGCTGGCACTTACAGCAGTTAGTTCTGTGAGCAGTCAACGACTATACTTAACTGGACATAATGTGATGGGAATTGATTCCGTAAATTTAAAGCTAGGAAAAGAGTCTGAAATTGGACTTACTTGGCGCTTTTAATTATTTCTTTCCAAAACTAGCGAATCTATAAGTCTTTGCAAATACAAATCCAATAATCATTCCCATTAATAATGTTAATGTATTATACGCAACTTGATCTCGAAGGGCTTCGCTTTTATTTTGAAGGTTTAGTTCTAAGGACGCAATAGTTGATTCACAATTTTTTATTTTAGTGCTCATTTTAACGTATTCCAATCTTTCTTATTACTTTGGCAGTTTACGGGGAAATCACTTTTAGGTATAGATTTATACATAAATGGATCATAATTTATTATGTTTTGTGCAATTAACATATAATTTTTATATTCTTGTGATGATTTATTGCAAACTAAATACGGGTGTGCAACTTGATACCAAATGGCTTCGTTTTTTAATTTAGTGCTCATTTTAATATATTCCAATCTTTCTTATTACTTTCTCCGCAGATTACGGAGAAATCACTTTCGGATCTTTTACGAAAGACCTTTACGCATGGACTTTTTTGGTAGATTTCGCCACAGCGTTTTTTGGCAGTTAGATAGTGCTTATTATCAAATTCATTCCAAGGAAGGTCTGTTTTATTCTCAAATTTTGTTGCAGGACAAAATGCCATTACAGCGGCTAATACTATACTCATTTTAAAACTACCTTATATATTCGTTTAATACATTGCTGCTCGAATGGAATGTCGTCTACATAAACCGTGGGTTTAGATACAATTAAATCCACTAAATTCTCTATTCCCAAAAGTTTAACAACTCGCTCAGCATGATCGGAACCACCCTGACTCCAAACTACAATTTGCCATCCTACAGTTCGTAGTTCTTTAATAAGAGTAATGTGTTGTTCTATAGGTCTTACAATAAATGAAGTATCTGGTCCTTGTAGGAGCAAATGACCTGCCTCAACTGTACTACAATTCCATTGAATAATCGTATCATCGACATCAATATATGCAACTCGCTTATCTGGCATTTTTATATACATATTAAAAATCACGATCAGTTTCATCAATAATTAAATCCATAGACTCTGATTCTTGACAATCAACTCCACGAGTACGAAGTAGCCTTTGTATTTCTTCATCAACATTATAGTTTAGAATATAAACAGATTGAATAATTTCTTTTAATTCATCAATTGACAAGCCATTTGTTTTATTAACTAACTCATTAAGTCCTTGAATATCGCCTAATTTATGTTTAAAATAAACAGTTCTCGCATCAGCATTAGGAAATGTAACTTCAATAACAGAAGAAAACCTTCCGGGTCTATAAATTCGCTTTGGTATTTTATCTAAATAGTTGGTTGTAGCCAAATAAATGACATTATTCTTTTGAACTTGACCATCGAGCAAAGTTAGAAGTTCGGATTCATACTCTCTAACAATAGAATCGAATTCCTCAAAAATTACCATAGTTATAACATCGGGTTGTGTATTATTTAGGATTTTAAATGTATGATCGATTAAATTAAGTTCAACAGAGCCCCAAATTACAACAGCTCCTTTTTTAATTGAGTCAGCTATGATTCTATTAGCAATTAATGTCTTACCTGTGCCGGGTAAACCATATAATAAAGCCGACCGCTTGTACATGAACCCAAGTTCAATAAATTTAACCTTAGTTTCTGGTTTTAAAAATTGTTCGATCTCTTTTGTAACTCGCGAGTATTCAGGACTAGGAAGATCTATAATATTATCCGTAGTAACTTCCATTTTTTCTAACCAAAAATCACCAGTTTGGCGATTAAACTTAGGAACATACATTCCAGCAGGAAGTATTGGAGTTTGTTCTCCTGCATGTCTAAAATTGGGCCGGAATGTTGAACCATCTACCGAAAATCCCGAGTAATCTTTTTTTGTCATGTATTTCCCCCTTGACCATACGTTGTTCGTTGGTCTATAAAACAAAATCTATGTAACGGAACCCAATAAAGCATGTCGTTATCATCTTGGACTTGAATATGATCTCCGCAAGTAACAAACATCACATCAACTACGCAATATTCATTGTCGCAGTTCAATTTTGGACCTTCGAAATAAAAACACTCACAACTAGGCCATATATATCGCAAATAATCACCTCTACGTGGCCATAAATCATCAGTTAGCTGTCTATTGTCCATATTATGCTTCGCCAATTGGTCCGTTATAACCAAAACCACCAGAATCTGGCTTATTTGATGTAGTAGAAAGAAGTTCGTTGCTGTTTTCTATATTATTTTGAAGTTCTTCTTCCATTACTTTCAAATATTCTTTAGTTATTTCTTCGTTTGGATGGGAAAATGCCTGTTTTAATACTTTATTAAGACTTAAAACTGTTGTTATCCAAATAGAACCTTTATCTGCTATGCCTTGACCATTACTTTTTCTCATTTTCTTTGAAAAAATGATATAAGTCTTAAATATTTCATTTTGAAGACCAACCAATTCATCAAATAATTCCTTTTCTTCTAAGGAAAGTTCGGCAACTTCGGCTTTATTTGCTTCTTTTAAGTGTTTTTTGTTCTCGGCCTCTATTTCTTTACCTTTTAGGACCTCTTTTTTGGTCAATTTGTATGCTAAAAACATAAAAAGAGCAGCTAAATATGTTTTAAATTTTATAAAAAGCATTTATACCTCTATTTTACCACATTTTCATAGAATTTAAAAGTCTATTATACAAAAAACACTTAAAAACAATGGCCCAGATCTTGCATGTACTGATTTTTATTGAATTTTAGCTCTTTTGTGTGTTTTTAACTAACAAATATTAGTAGAGAAGCTGCGAGCAACTTACGATTAGACCTGTGTACAGGTATAGATATATAATTAAAGTCGTTAAAACGCCAAAGACTCTCATTTAAACACTTGAAAAAAAGGATATTTCATTCTCTATGACTGAACAAGACGCCAGATCCCTCTATTCTAAACTTTTTTCTTTAAATAAATTTAGTCGATTACTGCGAATGGCAGCTTGGCAGCAAGATGATTTCAAATCTGTTGAAGAATTTATTGAACATTTAAACAAAGAATATACTTCTACAGTAGAGGCCATTGAAAATAATACTTGGTATAAGACCGAGAAAGAAGCTATTCAAAATTTAGACATTAAAGCGATCATGGAAAATGGTCGTGGTCAATATGACCCCGATTATCAAGTCGAAATGGTTGATGTTTTTAGAAAGCAAGGCTAATTGATGAATAAAATCAAATCTATAAATCTTTATCTAGTTGCATTTTTTGCAATTCTTACTAAATGTCTTATTTTAACTATGGGTTATCCTGAAGTTGTGGCAATGGCCGCAATCCTCACTAAATTGGGGTTTGATGCTTACATAGTTATTGCTGCCGACAAAGCAGATAAGGCAACTCTCGAAGGCAGACTTAAAAAAGCAGAAGATCGTCTGACTCAAATTGATAATTCAATCAAACTTATTAACGTAAACAAACGATAATGAACAATTTAATCAATATCTCAGATCTTCTAAAGATTCGGAACTTAGAAAACAAAGTATCTAGATTACAAAATGAAATTGAACTTCATTTAAAGAATATTTCTAATATCAGAACAGAGAACTTTGGATTATTCGCTCAAGCTTCTCGTTTAAAAGAAGAAAATGACGAATTACGAGAACTTTTAAAAACATGTAAGGTATATATTGTCAATGGATAAGTCGCCTTTCGATAACACTATTAGTTTGGATGTTTCTATTTCAGAACAGATTGCAGAAATGCAATTACACAGACTTAGAGAAGCGGCATTAATGCGAGTGTTGAGTTTTGACGAAATTAAAACCTTAGAAATTTTATCTAAGGTTAAAAACACTGAGATCGAAAAAAGACAACCCAAGGATGTTGATCCCAAAAAAGCAGAACAAAAAAAATTACGAGAATTAGCTAAAAATAATGTATTGAGTCTCACTGAGTCAAAAGATGATTAAACCAATCATTGCTTTCCCATCTTTAAAGGAACTTTTAAAAATTAACGATAGGTATCCCAATCTGGGGACTCTCGAAGATGAAGCAATTCGTAACATGCTATACTACCAAGGAGACTTAACTTGGAAACTTGATACTGCGCAGCAAGAAATACTAAAATTCTTTCTTAAAAATAAGGAACAAATTGTTGTAGAAGCAGTTAGTCGGCAAACGGGAAAAAGTTTTAGTGCTTTAATATTTGGTTTTCAAAGTTGCATAAAACATAAAGGACATATCGTTCGATATGCTTCGGGTGCTGAATCGGACGCATTAAAAATTATTCGTGCTAATATCGATGACCTTATTTCCGAATGCCCTTCTGATATAGCACCTAAATATAATCAAAAACTGAAAGCTTGGATCTTTCCAAATGGATCGTATTTATATTTAGAAGGTGTTGATGGCGCAAAAGCAAATAAACGTCGTGGTGGTAAAGCCCACTTAATTATTATTGACGAAGCTGCATTTATTTCAAATCTTCTTACAGTAGTATATCAAGTTTATCGTCCAATGACAACAACCACTTCGGGTAGAATTCTTATTATTTCAACTCCCCCTAGTTCCCGAGGACATGAATTTACTAAATTAGTCGAATCAGCAAAAGCATCAAATGCTTATTTAGAAATGAACATTTATGATTATTTAGAAAAGATCAAAGACGACCATCCTTTCTTTAAGAATCGAATTCTATTAGAAGACGTAGAAAAGATTCGTAAAGACATGCCGATAGAAATGTTCGCTAAGGAATTTCTCTTAAAATTTGATACAAACTTAGACGATGCGGTAATTCCCGAATTCACACAAGAACTTCAAAAAGTAATAGTTCGTGACATGCCTAGACCGACAATCTTTTATCCTTACGTTGCAATGGATCAAGCCGGAGTACGAGATCTGATTGCTATAGTATTTGGATACTATGATCCAATTGATGATAAAATTATCGTTGAACGCGAACTTAAGCTTATCAGTAAAGAAGCTAATACACAAATCATTGCCGAAGGTATTAAAAATATTGAAAAGCACCTTTGGGCCGATGAGCATGGCGAAATCAATATACCAATTAAACGGTACTGTGACATAAACGAACAATTTATGATCCGCGAACTTAAAAATACATACGGTCTTAAATTCTCCATTATCGAAAAAGCAGAGAAAAAGACAATGGTTGATTTCTTGAAAACTCAACTTTACAACGAGATTATACTTATCAGTCCTATTTGTAAAGATTTAATATTTCACCTAGCCAATGCGACTTGGAATAAATCGGGGACTTCTTATGAACGAGCAGCAGGCCATGGTCACTACGACTTTGTTGATGCTTTGGTCTACTTCGTTCGTGCAATAAAGCGCAAAAAGCTAGAAGGGGTCGAAAAGACCTACAATTCATCAAATCGAATGTCACTTTCGCCCCAAATTAAAGAAAGTCAAACCACAGCAGTTCTTAAAAAGATATTTAAACCTAAAATAAGGCGTTTTTAATGAAAATACTTGATTTTAAACAAATATTATTAGGTCACAGGAGTTAATATAATGTCAGATCCCATTTATTTCGCACTAGAAGAACAAGCCATAAAAGCAAACATACTCCTTAAAAAAGCACAATCTTGGAATAACGTAATAGTTTCAAACAATTACCTCGATAAATGTAAGTCTTCTTGGATGGCATACTACGGAGCCCAGCGTGGCGAATCTGGTAGTGCCCATAAAGTTACTTTTGGTGGCGAACAGGGCGAATTGACCCAACTTTCTGTAAATCATTATGGCAACATTGCCTCCCACTTAATTAACCTTTGTGTATCAAATCGTCCTGCTATGGAAGCTCAGGCAATCAATACCGATGCCAGAACTACCGCTCAAACTATCCTCGCCAATGGCCTTCTTGATTACTATATGTACCAGAAACGATTGGAGAAATACTATTCTTCCGCTGCCGAATCTGCTGTAGTTTTGGGCGAAGGCTGGGTTCGATTGGGTTGGAACGAGAAACAAGGCGATGCGTATTTTCGAGACGAAGAAACTAATGAGATTATGTATAAAGGAGATATTGAATTTAGCAATCTTTCTCCATTCGATGTGGTTCGTGATATTTCCCGAGAAGACGATAAAAACGATTGGATTCTAATTAGGACCTATAAAAACCGTTTTGACTTAGCTGCCAAATACCCGAATTTAAAAGATGAAATTTTGGCAATTAGTCCCAAAGATGCTATGGATGGTCCGGGCATTACGACCATGTTTCAAGAAAAAACAGATCTAATAACTGTTTGGGAGTTTTACCATAGAAAAACCGAAGCCGTACCTAATGGAAATTACATGGCCTTTGTTTCTGAAGATGCTGTTTTTTATAACGGAGATCTTCCTTATCGCGACATTCCTGTATATCGAATCACAGTTAAAGATATTCTGGGTACGCCTGTCGGATACACTCCGATGTGGGATCTGCTCCCCCTTCAAGAAGCCATAAATGCTCTTTATTCGACTATCTTAACTAACCAAATTGCTTTTGGCGTACAAAACATTATTATGCCCCAAGGATCTTCGATTAACCCCGAAAATCTAGCTGGCGGGATGAATGTCCTTTATTATGATCCCGAGATGGGCAAGCCGGAGCCATTGAATCTAACTTACACTCCCCAAGAAATATTTAAATTTATTGAGATTCTTAAAGCCGATATGGAAACTATTTCGGGCATCAACTCTGTTATTCGCGGATCTCCCGAAGCAAGTCTTCGTTCTGGAACTGCTTTGGCACTGGTTCAGGCACAAGCTGTTACCTTTGCAAGCACTCTACAAGCTTCATATAACCATCTTATCGAAGATGTGGGCACCGGAATCATTCAGATGCTTCAAGATTACGCAGACGAACCTAGGATTGCTTTTATCGTGGGCAAATCGAATGCTCCATATCTCAGAGACTTTAAAGGAAACGATCTTTCAAACATCAATCGCGTTATTATTCGTCCAGTTAACCCTTTAAGTAAAACTGTAGCAGGACGTTTAGAAATTGCAACTAATCTACTTCAAATGAATATGATTAAAACCCCTCAACAATACGTTACGGTTTTAACTACTGGTAAATTGGAACCTTTATATGAAGGCGACCAAGCTCAGTTAAATCTTATTAAACTTGAAAATGAGATGATGGCCGAAGGCGAAATTCCTTATATCTCAGATATTGACTGGCACATGACCCACATCAATGAACACCAAGCTGTAATGGCAGATCCTCAAATCCGTAAGAACAAAGAACTTAGTGACATTGTAATGACCCACATTAAAGCCCACATAAACGCTCTACAATCAGTAGATCCGAATATTTTAATGGCTTTGGGTCAACAGCCTTTACCGCCTCCCGGAGCGCCAGCAATGCCGCCCGGTATGGAAGGACAGACCCAAGGGGCACCACCTCCTAATGATGGTCCAATTCCCGGAAACCCAGTTCAGGCTCAACAAGGAATGGATGCTTCCGCAGTAATGGCTCCCGTAAGTCCAGAACAAGTTGGATTACCACAGCCACCAGATATGCCCCAGACTACCGGAGAAATTGCGGCGGATACTGGATTGTTGCCCAATTAGTTGATTTTTAACAAATATTAATAGGCAAGTTAAAACTTTGCTCACTTTACCCTTAACTAAGGACGCAATCCTAACGGAGCTATCCTATACCTAGGGCAAGAAAAGAGATAAAATGGCCGATGATATTGTAGACTCTAACCCCGCGACTGAACCAGTTGCAACTCCCGAAAGTGCTTCCGAATCCGTAGATAGTCAAGAAGTAGTTGATTCTGTAGAAGCCGAATCCGATTCACCTATTACAGCAAAAGACGAAAAAGCAGAAGCTGCTGCCGATAAAACCGGAGCTGAAAAAGTAGAAGGCGATAAATTCGAACTTAAAGTCGATGGCGAAGTTCTTATTCTTTCCAAAGAAGAAATGATTAAATTTGCTCAGCTTGGAAAAGCTGGTCAAAAACGTATGGCAGAAGCCATTGAGATCAAAAAGCTTGCTGAATCTGAAAGAGAAGGAATGCGTTCTAATTGGGAACGTCTTCAAAAGCAATTAAAAGAAAACCCAGAGTCGATTCTCGAAGATGAGAATATTGGACATAATAAAGTCGAATTGGCTAAACGATGGTTAGCCGAGAAGATTGCAGAAGATGAAAAATCTCCTGAGCAAAAAGAGATCGAAAAGCTTAAAAGAGAACGTGACGAAATGCTTGTTGAAAAAGAAAACTTTCGTAAAGATCAAGAAAAAATAACCAAGCAGCGCGAACAAGAAGCTGAAGACCGTGAAACAGAGATCCAATTGGAGATTATGGAAAAAGATATGCTTACTGCTTTTGCTAAGTATCAACTTCCCAATAGCCCGGCGATGATCGACCGTATGACCGGAATTATGGAATTCGCACATAGCAAAGGCGTTCCTGCTACTATTGACGATGTAGCAAAGGTAGTTCGTGATGAAATCCGTAAAGATATTCAAGAACTCGCAAATATGCTTCCTGAAGAAGAATTTGAAGAACTTTTAGGTAAAGCTGCTATTGATAAAGTCAAGGCGTCTACTTTAAAGAAGATCAAAAATGTACCCAAAGTTAATGTTATAGAGGCAGCTAAAGCTGGTAATAAATCAGAACCTACCAAAAAAGCAATGACTATTGATGAATTTATGAAACCCGATTGGGCTAAATAAGTTATATATCATTATTGCAGCGGCACTGCGCAATAATATATAGTAAAGAGCCCTAATTTCGGGATAAAGTCCGAGATTGGGGTTTTTTATTGCCTATATTTTGAAACACTTGGTTTACTGTAAACTATACACTATAAACCATAAAATTACCCATATATATCCAAAAAACACACTACATCATAATAATTAACATAAGTCAATAGAAAAATTCATAAAATCTTTATTTTTTAACAAATATTCATAGGAACGGTCTACGGACTAGTTTCTACTCGACTTTTAAAGAAGTTTAGTAAATAGGACAAGAACTCACCAATACCCATAAGGATTTGGAGATATTCAACCCCGAAGAAACTAAATAACTTCAGAAATCACAAAACGTAAAAATATAAATCTAAGGAGATTTTAATAAATATGGCAACTCTTACTCAATCAAATAACTTGGCAACACTTAACGGTTTGTTCAAGCAAGTATACGGCGACAATGTAGAAAACCTCATCCCTTCTGGTGAAGAACTCATGAAAGCTGTTCCTTTTGTTAAACACGATAAACGTCAAGGACAAAAATATAACCAACCCGTTGTTGTTGGACAAGAACTAGGATTCTCGTACGGCGGCACTGATGGTACAGCTTTCGATCTAGAAGATGCTGTTCCCGGTCAAGTTAAAAATGCAGAAGTTGTTTCTTCTGAATTCGTACTTCGTACTTCTATCTCTGTTGGCGCTGTTAGTCGCTCTTTGAACGACAAAGCATCATTCGAACGCTCTACTAAACTTGTAGTAGCTAACATGGTTCAATCTTTCGCTAAGCGTTTAGAGTGTATCATGTTCTACGGACAGTTGGACATCGGTGTTGTTTCTGCTATCGCGACTACTGACTTTGCTGGTGCTGCACTTCCCGGAACTCAACGTCGATTGACTTTGACTGCCGCTAGTTGGGCTCCCGGTATCTGGTCTGGTTCGATCAACATGGTTCTTTCTATTTGGGATACTTCTAGCTCTTACGCTGCTCTTGATGTTCTTGGTTTTGACGTTAAAGGCGTTGACATCGATGCTCGTCAAATCATCGTAGAAGAAAACAGTTCAGGTACTGCTGCTAACATCCAAACTACTGACATCATCACCCACTTTGGCGCTGGTTACTACCAAAACGCTTCTGGTTCTATGGAATTCGCAGGACTTGAGAAAATCATGCGTAACAGCGGTACTTTATTCGCTATTAACGCGGCTCAGTATGACCTGTGGCGTTCGACTACACATGATGCTGCTGGTGTTCTTAGCTTTGCTAAGATTCAAAAAGCAGTAGCAAAAGCTATGGCAAAAGGTCTGAAAGATGACCTGTTGGTTTATATCAACCCTAGCGTTTGGGAAACTCTGATCTCTGATGAAGCAGCTACTCGTCGTAATGACTCTAGCTACTCGTCTAAAGAAGCAGAAAAAGGTTCGAACAAAATCGTATTTTACGGACAAAACGGAAAAATCACCATTCAACCTAACATCTACGTTAAAGAAAGTCTTGCACTGTGTATCCCTGATCCAGTTAAGAATACTTTAATGCGTGTTGGTTCGACTGAAGTAACTTTCCAAATGCCCGGCTACGAAGGCGAATTTTTCAGACTGTTGGAAAATAAGAACGGTTACGAATTGCGAGCATACGCTGACATGGCTCTGTTCTGCTGGCAACCAAACAAGTTGATCTTAATAAGCGGTATAACGCTGAGCTAAGTCCTTGGTTTAATTAGAAATAATTAGTAAAGACCTCGGTTCCCGGAAACGGGAATCGGGGTTTTTTATTGCCTAAATTTCATACTTTTTTATAAAATACTTGCAAAATGTGGGGTTATTTGGTAGAATGGTATTCATGTGTCTAATATGAAAACAAAAAGCAAGAAAACTCGGGATACTGCTTGGAATACACAACAACACGTTTATATTGAAGGAATTGAATTCCGTAAATGTTCTAAATGTAAAGAATTAAAAACATTAGATAAATACATACTTATTCCTACTAAAAAGGGCTCTAAACCTGACATTTACTGTAGAAATTGCAAAAATAAATACAAAAGAGAAAATCATGGATATATTAGAAAAGATCCAAAACTAGTAAGTGCCACGAGAAAGCGACAAGGCAAAGAAGCTAAAGAACGATTTAAAACGCCCGAGATGCTCGATTTCTATCGTAAACTTCACGCCAAAGCTGTTCTTTGTATAACTTATAAAGGATTAATTATAAAAGAATACGACTCAGCTAAAGCCGCAGGCATAGACGGATTTAAACCCACAGGAATCTCAGTAGCATGTAATACTGGTAATTTATACAAAGGCTTTTATTGGAAGTTTAAAAAAGATGTTTAATTATATCATCGAAAAACTAACTCCAAAAATAGCGAGATCTATCATAGTTAAGAATCATTACTCCAAATCCTATTATTCTGGATCAAGGTTTAATTATGGATTATTTAAAGAAGGAAATTTAGTCGGGGTTATCTGCTATGGACCCCCACACTCCCACAGTCTTAAAATCGCGATTGCAGGGAAAACTTATAAAAATAGAGTATTAGAACTTAACCGACTTTGGGTTGCAGATTCAGAGCCACGAAATACCGAGTCTTGGTTTATTTCCAAAACAATGAAATTGGTTAAATCATGTGATATTTTGGTATCTTTTGCAGATCCAACACAAGGACATGTTGGATATATATATCAGGCCACTAATTGGCTCTACACAGGGCAAGGTCAAAATAGTCAGGCTCTAGTTCCAAAAGGTCACACAGGACATCCATTAAGCGTTATTTATGGCTATAAAAAAGATGATTTAGTTGAGAAATACGGACTAGAAAACTTAGAGTACCGTAAAATCTTAGGTAAACATCGCTATATCTATATCTTAAACAAAAAGAAAAAAAAGTTAATTTTATCTCGTCTTAACTATGAGATAAAGCCGTACCCAAAGAAGAAATAACGCACCTTATTATAAAGCTTGACCTTTCCTAAACATCTGCTATTCTGATCTAGCTCCGGGAAGTGGACCGCCTTATTTGCGTGTAGCTACTACTATTCGCAAACCCAAACCGTTTACTTCTCGGGGTTTTATTATGGAATTGATTGAAACAAAAACAACTTTAACCAAGGAACAAATGATTAGTGCTTTATTAAGTCGAATACCAACACTTGAACGAACAAAATTAATGGAATTCACATATATTTGTTTGTCTAGGGAATACAAAAAACTTTCAGAAGATGAAATCCTTAAAATCTTTCAAGTTTGGCAAAAAGAAATTAAATTAATGCGAACTCGTTAATTTTTTAATCTTATCGTAAAGATTCATTTTTTGAGCCAAATGATTGAATATGGTAAATGTATTTTTTGCATCGTCTAGCGCATCGTGTTCTTTGCCTTCAAATTCTAATCCACAACTTTTCATTGCTTTTCCTAGTCCGGCAACTACCCCTCGATTATTAAACGCAGCATAAATCTGATATAAACTCTTTACATCCCAAGACCTAGCCCGGAATACAAAATCCTTCCATTCAATCCCCAATTCGCGCCGTATAGCGTCATGGTCGCCCTTATGATCCCCCATACCATCGCCCCATTGCACACAGGTTACAGAACAGTTTGTCTGCACAATGTCAATGCAAAGAATCTCGTATGTATCAACTAAAGACCTTCCATCAAACTTAATCCTAGCTTCTGTAATTCCAGTTAGTTCTTCAATAGTCATTTTTTTGCCATTTACTTCGCGTTCAATCTCACCCAGCGGCTCGTTTGGGTTAACAATTAGGCTTCTTTCCCTAAAGACTTTTTTGGTATTTAAATCTACTATCACATAACCAATTTGAATAATTTTACCAGATGGTTGATTAAGCTCTAAATCTAAACAACAAACTTTCATTAGTATTTTTCCTGAATGATCTCCAAAGAAGGCCAATGTATCGCAGTCAAATTACCATTTCTAGAATCATCAACGCAAATAGCGTATATTTGCTCGCCAACGAAAACATCATTACTTTGATAACTGAATAGTCTTAAATGTCCATTATGGCCAAAAATTTGGAATTTTTTATCATTCGGTTTTATATGATCTCTATTCCATACGGCATCATCGACTGAAGTTTTATTAAATTGTTCTATGTCCCCATTTTTGATTGGAGCATGTGTAACAATCAAATTATCAGTCTCGAACTTTAGGGGTCTTTCTTTTAGCCATTCGATATGCTCTAAAACCTTAGCTGTTTTCTTACTGGGACGCCATCCAAGCCAATCTTCTTCTAAGTAACTCTTTAAAGTTGCAATTCCGCCATTCCTTAAAAAATCATCCGTTGAATACATATTTGAATAGTTTTTATTATGTCGAGACATTATGTAATCAATAAACATGTGTTCATGATTGCCCATTAAAGATACATACCCGTTAGATTTAATAAAGTCTATAACCTCGGGGGTATTCGGTCCTCGGTCATTTAAATCGCCAACAAAAACGTATTCCTTATCTTCTCCCGGAAGCTTTGATAAAAGCCTTCCTAAAGCATTAAATTCTCCTGCTACATCGCCTATAATCCACATAAATTACTCCTTACAAAACTCTCTGACTAGTCTAGCCGTATAATTGGCCGCTGCCTGTGAAGTTCCTGACTTCTTTTCTTTACCGTTTAAACCCCATGATTCAACATTAGACCCCACTTCCCAAACTACATTGGGTCCGTAATTGGAATACGTAGCTCTTAAACCATTTTCGTTTAAGGCACCAACTTTAATAATATTATTTAGTTTGTAACTAGCTGGGTAGTATGGTTTAATTGAAAGATCGAAATTTGCATTCCCTGCCGCAGTAACTAAAAGAATTCCATTAGTCGCATACTTTGATATAATGCTTTTTTCGATAGTATTTTGATAATAATCGCCGCCGGATAAATTCACTATGTCAACTTTCATATCTATGGCCTTTTGTAAGCACCCATTTGAATAAAATATACCAATTCCTTTACCCATTCCTCGACAGGGAATAATTTCAACATCAGAACATGCAGATTTTGCTATAATACCAGTTATATGCGTCCCATGACCAGAACTATCCATTATAGATTTGTCATAATTTGTTAAATATTGGTTAATTTCTGGTATTTGATAGTTAACTCCGGTGTCAATAACCAAAACTTTCAATTTTTTGCGCTTCTTTGTCCCGCTTATAATAGATGTTGAGGTACATCCCATTAAGAGTAGTAATAATAATTTACGCACTATATCTTATTATAGCATAACTTGTTGACATCTGTCAAATAATTTGATATAATATTAAAAGATGGTAATTTTTCCAGAAGAAATACGTTCCGATTCCGATACATCTAAATACGTCTTAAAATTTGATCCCGCAGAAAAATTGCATGTAATTAAAAATTCTTCCATTCGAAAGATGTGTTTTATTGGCGATACAGAAGATTATTTGAATTTAAAGATGAAAAACTTTAAATCTTTAAATAGTAAATATAAGGTTAATATGGATGTTTTTGTTGCAGCAGATCATTATACTGAATTTAAACGTGATGGCAATGCAATATATGGATGTATGTACTCTGAAAATAAAAAGAATTTAATGCCTTATGGTATATACCAAATGGTAAATTTATCTATGGGACCAACTGGATTTAAAACAATTACAATAAATTCAGATGAATTTATTGAATTTGAGAATTCGGAAGTATCCAATTTTCAGAAAACCCTTCGTAAATTCTTTAATTCAGCGGAATTATTCAAAAAACTTAGAACTAGACACAAAGGGGCTACTTTGTTATATGGCCCACCCGGATCTGGAAAATCGACACAGATCGTAAGTGCGGTAAAGGATTTAAGTCACGATACTTATTGTATTTTTTTGGATAAATCAATGAGCCTTTCTTCTCTCTTAGATTTTAAAGAGTATTTTAAAGACCATAAAGTTATCATTGTTTTAGAGGAAATTACCGAACGTGCTGGTGGCGGAACAGAAGATCTTTTAAATTTCTTGGATGGTTACGGAAGCTGGGAAAATTGCTATGTAATTGCAACTACCAACTACCCAGAAGCATTGCCAGCAAACCTTGCGGATCGTCCCGGTCGTTTCAACCAGATAATTGAAGTTCCGTTTCCTTCAGAAGCACAAAAAGTCAAATATTTGTTATCTAAGGGCTTTACTCAGGAGCAAATTGACGAAGTTTTGCCCAAAACTAAGGATTTTAGTTTGGACCATATCTCGGCTATTGCAATTCAGTCACAAATTCATGGGGTTACACTGGGAGAATACATTGAAATTCTAGCTAAAACCAAACAAAAGGTAAAAACCGCGTTTAAAGGTAAGTCAAATATGGGAATTGGTTAGATGATACTCCAATTAAACCCGTCTATCCCGGTGGAAGTTGTTGGCCGTGGTTACGGGGAAGCCGTTATTTTAATCGATTACTCAAAAGAAGACGATCTATTATGGGTAGTTGCACTGGATTCTAATGGCGAAATTTGGTCAGTACCCAATAAAGATATACGATTTATTAAGAATTATTCAATTGGACGTAATTTTTTAACAAAATAGTACAAAAACACACACTAAGTCTTGAATTTTAAACAAATATTGTTAGAGACTATTTAAGTCTCGATTATATATAATTGGAGATTTAAAAAATAATGGCATTATCACAAAACGTAAAAACAAGTACCACCGTAGCCCTAGCAAACCCTTCTGCTGCTGATGAATTGATTGCTGCTGTAGACGCTTCTAGCGCAAAAGTTGCAACTAACGTAACTGCTTTGGGTGGCACTCTCACTGGAACAGTAACTGGAACTATGGTAAACACTGCCGCTGCTGCTGGCGGATGTGCTGGCGGAGCAGAACCTTCTGCTGCCAATGTAGACACAGCAATTGCTACCGCAGTAGCTGCCCTAGTATTAAGTACCAATTTGGCACTTAAAGAGCTTCAAACTAAGCAAAATGCAGAAATTGCCGCTCTTAAAGTTGCCGGACTTCAAGCTTCTAGTTAATTAACACTTTAGGTTGAGTGTACTTCGAGTCGTTCGAGTCGGATTTTACAGAAAACCTATTTTCTTGCCCTAATTTCCCGAAAGTACAGGTAAAGCTGTTATTCTTGAAGTTGGGGCTTTTTATTGTCCAAAAGTACCCGTTTTTAAACAAATATTATTAGATCCTATGAGTGACTCAAATCATGTCTGGAAAACGGGCGATTCTATTCAATTCACAGAAAACTTCAGTTCGAAAGAATTCGAATGTCCTTCTGCTAAGGAGCATATTATTTCTAAAAATTTAGTCAATAAACTCCAAGAGTTACGTACTAGATATGGTAAATCTATAACAATTACAAGTGGTTATCGTTCTGCTGAACATAATACTAAAGTTGGTGGTGTCAAAAACTCTCAACACGTTTTGGGCTTAGCTGTAGATTTAACTGCAAAAGACTTAAATAAATTATACGACCTTTGTTGTGAGATTTTCTCAGCAATAGGCGATGGAAGAAAAAAAGGAAAATTCATTCATGTTGATGTTAGACAACTTTCAAAAGGGTCGAAAGGGCCTATTAAATTCGGGTATTAAATAGCATGGGCATAGTTGTTACGCTTAATGGATTAGATTTTGAACTTCCCACTAGGGCTGAGCGAGATTTTTCAGAACTTACCGATTGGTTTATAGAAGTAAATGAAACTTTGGCTTCTCAAAGTACATCTTTTAATATTACTGCGGGAAGTGCTAACTTAATTGACGCGAGCCCGGTTAATCTACATGTAATAGATAGTCCTCAAACAAATTCGCATATTGTGTTTGAATATGGAATTTATCGCAGAACTACTGATGTCGGCGGTGTCGGCGCAGTATCTCTTTCTGTTACTGGTATTCTTTTACTTTCTTATAATATACTAGCTGGTGAATGGAATATAACAGATACAGCAAATGGTGATTCAAAAGTTGAATTTGATATTTCATCTAATACAATTCGCGCTACAGCTACTGCCTTAACTGGAACTCCCGATACTTCGGTTGTTTATTACGGCGGAAGGATTATTAAAAGTTAATGGCAAAAACAACCTATTTCATTAAAAATGGTATTATTACTTTAAATCCAGTTGCTTCAGATCCAACACCTTTAACTAAAGGTCAAGTGTTTGTTTCTGATTCCGATGGACTTCTTTCTGTATACGATGGCACAGTTAGTCGCAAAACAGTCAATACTACATCAACGCAGACCTTGACTAATAAAACATTAACTAGTCCGGTTATTACTTCCCCAACTGGATTAACAAAATCTGATGTTGGATTGGGCAATGTAGACGATACTTCAGATGCATCAAAAAATGCTGCTGTAGTTACCTTGACTAATAAAACATTAACAGCTCCGGTTATTGCAACAATAGTAAATAGCGGAACTTTAAGTCTTCCAACTTCTACCGATACTTTAGTAGGTAAAGCAACTACTGATACTCTGACTAATAAGACTTTAACTAGTCCTGTTATTGCAACAATAGTAAATAGCGGAACTTTAAGTCTTCCAACTAGTACCGATACTTTAGTTGGCAGAGCAACTACTGATACTCTGACTAATAAGACTTTAACAGCTCCGGTTATTGCAACAATAGTAAATAGCGGAACTTTATCTTTGCCCACTTCTACTGATACTTTAGTTGGTAAAGCAACAACTGATACATTAACTAATAAAACATTAACTGGTTCTGTTGTTAGTGATAATTTAAACTTTAATCAAACAACAACTCCGTCAAATCCTTCCGCTGGAAGTAATAAAATTTATTGTAAAGCAGATAATAAATTTTACAGTTTAACTTCTACTGGGGTTGAACAAAATATTGGCGGAGGTCCTTCTCTTGGATTAAATTCAATTATAAGAACAAACGCAAAGACGATAGATGAGAATATAACATTTGCTGGAACAGAGAACGGATCAAGTGTGGGACCGATAACAATATCTAGCGGATTTACGGTAACAGTAACGAGCGGTTCAACGTGGGTAATTTTGTAATATGAGCACAATATCAGTAGCAACAATTAAGTCGTTAACAGCAA
>JGI1221J13441_10000457_pt1 | contig 18723 bp, 17 predicted proteins | sample LakVidmifraction_4_FD_13441 | JGI IMG/M metagenome (IMG submission 13441) | reverse complement strand
AAAACGATATTGGGTGTGGCTATTTTTAATGGTTTTTAAATTTCGCTTATCACCGGCATAGGCTTCACTTTGAAAATGATTACTACAAATTAGCTGGTCGGAATTTTCTACCTCATAAACCCCAAAGTTATGGGGAGCCACCTCAATAAGAATGGCTTTGCGTTCTTTGGCACTGCTCACCATTATTGCTTCGGAAACGAAAACCTCTCGTTTTTTAGCGATTGCTATAGCTTCTTGAGTAGAGGCTGCATATTGCAGAATTTCTCTGGCCACCAAACTAATTGGCGTTTTTGCTTGCAAAGGAATGCTACTCTTGCCCGCATTTATGGTAACGCTAATTCCTTTTTCATTAAGTCCGCTAACCGAGCCAATCATGCCTGCCCAGGTGTACATCATAAATTTATGCCCTTTCTCTGGATTTATAAAAGCCGCGATTTTCTCTTTAGCAAATTCATCTCCAGCATAAAAATCAAAATTTCTCCCCACCAGTAATTCTCCATCTTCGGTTTTTTCATCCCAGGCAGCAAAAGAGGTACACCCACCAACATAAAATCTTGCAAAGCGTGACCAATATCGTGCGCACCGTGAAAATAAAGCATCCTAATGTAGGCTGGGGCAAAATCGTCGTATTTTTCTAGACCAAAAAGGGAGGTTCCATAAATTTCCTTTTGGTATTCTTCGGGCACGTGCAGGTACATTTTTCGATTAAACCAGGCTACGGTTTTCTTGAGAAAATTACGATTGGTATTTCCGGGAACCAGCTCGTAAATTTTATTCATAAAAGCCGTTTCCTGCTTATGCATCAATTCGCGGGTTAAACTTCCGCCTATCACACCGCGTTCCAGGGCATCTCCCTCCACATATAATTCCCAAATTCCGTACTTATTTTTATACAGTGAGTTTTTGCCAATGCTATAATGTGTTTTGCTATGCACAGTGCGGCTGGCATCAATGTTCTCAATCCCGGTAATATCCGGTCTTTGTCGCATGGATTTTTTAATTCCGCAGGAATTAAAAAAAATCAGGAGTATAAAAAGCACTGCTATTTTCTTACAGGTAACCTTCATCTAATCTGCTTTATTAAATACCAGGATATTATTTTGACGATAAGTAATCTCGAAATTAAGATCTAAAAGCCATCTGCTTTTAAAACCAGAATTCAAAATTATCACTTTTTGAGCATTATGCAGTATCGCTTCTCTTAGAATTTTTTCAATTTCCGGTTCTGGCTTTTTAATAATGATGAATACAGAAAAGCCCTTAAAGTCTCGTGGTAAATTCTCTGAGAAGTTCAGGTTTTCGGCATTAGCCGCGGGAGTATTTATGGCTTTTTCAAGGTTATTTTTATCGGCATCAAAAACAAAGAAATTTGCTTTAGGTTTTTTCTTACTCAAAAATATCGGAAAGCTTCCAAATTTATTATTCAGCATAAAAACCTGCTCTTCTTCGGCAATAAATCCAGACATTTTTAAAAATCGTTCCCTATGCGACAAAAATTCGCGTTTGGCTTCAGGATAAATTTGTTTAAATCTATAATTCCCCAAAACGGCTTGCTGTAAATAAAGTTTTTCTTTACTCCCTTTTTTAGCAAAAACACTAGAAATACTAAAAGCCGGCTTTTGTTGCTGTTTTCGTTTTAAGAACAAGACATCAAATATTTTTGTTTGCCATACAAAGCTTACGATTACCGCTGTTAAAATTCCAATAACAGAAACTATAGAGACCGATTGCAAAGCGGGGTGTTTGGCAAAAATTAGGGCGCCAACTCCCAATAAAGTAGTGATTACAGATAACAAAATAGAAGCCTGATAGGTTTTCAAGACGGGTTTTCCGGTTTCATATTCCTTAAGACAGGCATTGGTGATAAAGATACTGTAATCTAAGCCCAGCCCAAAAATAAAGGTGGAAATTATAATGTTTAAAATATTGAATTCTATATTAAAAACTGTCATAATGCCCAGGGTGATAATCCAGGTTACGGCAATAGGAAAAAGGGTGAGTAAGCTTAGTATTAAACTACGATAGAAAACCAGCAGTACTATAAAAACCGCCAGAATAGAGAAAAAAATGAGCCTGTTGAATTTATCTTTTAGATTGCCCAGAAAATCTTCGTTCATTTGTTTTCTATCTATGGCTATTACCCCTTCTTGCGACTCCAGCTGCGCAATTATTTGGCGATTTGGCTTTTCAAAACTCACCGTACTCGTTACAGTGGAAAAACCGGGACTACGATCTATAAAATCATCTAAGTATAGGCTATGTACTTGCCGATAATCGACTAGAAAAATGGAATTAAAGTCTTTATTGAGTTGGCTGTAAAACCGATTAAAACTCGCCGGCTTAAAGCCCAACTCAGCCGATTCTTGCATAAGCACTTGTCTAGTAGAAATAATCTTACTTTCGCTCCAAAAAGAATCCCAGGTTTGAATCTTTTCAAGCTGTTTATCTGTAGAAAGTACGACCCCACCAATGCTACTAAAACTCTCTATCTTTCCATCACTTTCAAAGTCCTTAAGTCTTCCGTACAACTCATTATTTTCTAATAGTGCTTTTTCTATATCATTTCCGTAGGAAACCAGGTAAGTAGTATTACTCGTTCGTCCGGAAATTTCCCTGATTTTATGCTCCGATTTCTGAATTTTATCCGGTTTATAATTAAGTTGAGAAAGATCTTTATTGAAGCTTACTTTACTAAAAAAGAAAAGAGCCACGAGAAAGAAGACTCCAACCAGGCTTAAAAGTAGTTTGCTTTTATAGAATCTAGTAGCAGCAATGCTGTCCAACCAATTACGTTTTACTGCAAGTTTTTCTTTTTTAGGTTTATAAAAATGTGGAATCAATACCAAAGAGAAAAGCGAAGATGCCAGTACGCTCACCGCAGCGAAAATTCCAAGATCATTTAAGGCTTCACTCTCTAAAAAGAGTAAACACAAAAAGGCAATAGCCGTAGTGAAACTACTCATTAAAATAGGCCTGGTGACATCTTTATATAAAGTTTCTACGTTAGCGTTATTTCTAAAATGAGTTAGTATATGCAAAGCATAATCTAAACTTATCCCGAGTAAGATAGCTCCAATCCCTAAAGAAATAACAGACACGCTACCTTTAAAAAAGTACAGTAAAGTAATCGCTACCAAAGCACCAAATATACTCGGCAGGAATAACAATAATGGGATATAGAGTCTCTGGTAATACACTATTAAAAGCAGTAATAATATACCAAAAGCGATACTAAGGGTAAGTTGAATATCTTTCTTGATTTGCTTGGCATTGGCCAGGGCATATAAAACCCCACCAAAATAATCGCCCTTTACTTGAGATTCTTCGTTAAGCCCAGAAATAATGTGATCTAATCCATTAATAAAAACTTCGTTATTCCTGGTTTCTGAAGCAGGATATTCTGGGGTGATAAACAGCAAGACATGCTTTTCATCGCTGGTGATCAAATAATCATTATAGATTTTAAAACCCTTCCCAACCTGTAATTCCTGTAATTTTTTTAAGCCTAAATTGGTTATTCCCAAAGGATCTTTAAAAATAAAATGTTTGGTAACAAAGCCCGTAGGAGACATTAAATCGTTGTAAGCGCTTTCTACCCTATCCTGAATACTGTCTTTCTCCAGCCGATGGGATATTTCTTCATAATCTTTTGAATTAAGAAATAAGGGTAGATTCTCATAAACGAAATCATAGACTTCCAGTATCCCCTCTTCCGGAACCCGTCCCTGAATTTTACTAAAATATTGCGGAAGGTTTTGGTTTAGAGAATCGGTAAGTTTATCGGCGTATGCAGTAAGAGCGTCGGGATCTTTATTTTCTGAAGAAACAGAAATAATCAGCTTGTCTGAGAAATCGGTATGATCGAGTACCTTCTGTAATATTTGCTGTTTCTCTCCTGCGGGAATCAGTTTGGTGATATCTTCTTCCAGGCTAATTTTACTGGCAAAATAGCTTCCGCAGCATATAAAAAGCCCCAACAACAAAAAACCAATGGCTTTTTGTCTTCGGAAAAAATAATAAAGTTTAAGAAAAAACTTAAGCATTTAGGGTTTCACCACCTGTTTTTGGTTGGTGACCGAAAATAAGAAATAAAACACAATCCACAGCAATACCGCAGCGATTCCTGCCAGGGCAAAACTCCCAATAACATATTGCCATAAGCCCATAAAAATATCGGCGGTAGAATCGAAGTCTTCAGGGCGTAATTCCCAGGTCAAACCACGTCCGGTAAGTAAAGATCCGGCCTGATAACTGGCGTAAATAATAAATGGAATTAACGGAGGAATACTAATATTGCTAAATAAAAATGCGACCACTTTATTGAGCCTCAACATCGCCGCGAGACTAAATACCAATAAGGTATGAAGCCCCCAAAACGGTAAAATCCCCACAAAAACTCCCAGAGCAATAGCCCCGGCTTTTTTATGAGCCGGCTCCTGACTTTTAATAATGTTTTCTTTCCAAAAACGCTTATAGCCTTTTTTTCTAAAATCCTGGTAGGTATCTCTGGGATGAATGTAGAAAAAACTCACCAAAACAAACCAAATATAAAGCATGGTAATCCGGGTAATATCCCAGAACGGTCTAAAATGGGTTACCCGGTTTTCTTCTTCATAAAAAACCTTAATGGGTACATTCCTTACTTTTACCTTTCTCCAGGCCGTCTTGACAATCACTTCAATTTCCAGCTCAAACTTTTTGGTATAAAGTGGAATCTTATTAATAATATTTAAAGGATAAAGTCGGTAGCCACTTTGAGTATCGGTTAATTGGGTGCCAGTAACCACCAGAAACCAAAAGTTGGAAAATTTATTCCCCGTAGAACTTTTACCGGGAATACCATCCTGTCCCATATTTCGGTCTCCTACCAAAAGGATTTCGGTATCTGGTTTCTTGTTTTCTAACTGAGATAAAAACACGTCTAAATCATCGGGGTAATGCTGCCCGTCTGAATCTATCGTAATGGCATATTCATAACCTAAACCTTCAGCAAGCTTGAAACCTTTCTTTAAAGCCTCTCCTTTTCCCTTATTCTCGCTAAAATGATGAATATTTATTTCAGAAAAATTCTTGAGAATTTCTGTAGTAGCATCGGTAGAACCATCATTAATCACCACCAGATTAGAGGTGTACAAGAGTAAATCCTGCAATACACTTCCCAGGGTTTTTTCGTTGTTATAGGTAGGGACGAGGATGCAGCAATTTAAAGCTTCAAATCTAGATTGATAAATAGGTTTCTGGCTCAAATTAAAATCGCTTTAAGTGCAAAAGTATGATTAAAAAATAAAGCGCAATATCCTAAAGCATTTAGTTTATACTCTTTTATAAAGGGAATTAATCTTTAGAGAAATTCCCGCCGATGTTTTTGCTACACCTTTAAGCTTAATTTCGTCTTCCTGTTCTGCTATTTCGCTTTCCAGATTGAGATATGCATCAACATTGGGATCTACTACAGCTACAAATTTAATACGATTTCCTTCAATGAATTGCAACTTGCAATTAGAAAGACGCTCGGCTTCTTCTTTAAATAGATTCATCAAAATAACGCCGGGGGTTACCGGTCTTCCCGGAAAATGCCCCTTGTAAATCTCGTGATCCTTATTGATTTTTATTTGCGTGAAATATTTCCCGTTTTCCTTTGAAGTATTAACTACGGAATAAAAGTTTTTTAAAAGCATAGCCGGTTGGTTGAAATTTGAGGACTAAAATAAGAGTTAAATAGGTACTTATCCCCATTACACCAATAATTCATTTGTTTTTTAGGAATTTTATGGGTTAAATATTGAAGCGGGAATTGATTGATTCATTTTAATATCCTTAAACTCAATAATTGTTGCATCCCCAGATTCTTCCATCAAACTTACTTTTTCTACTAAATCCTTAGTATTAAAAAGCATATGAATTTCAGAAAACATTCCTTTTAGTTGTTCATCTTTAGGAATAATTAAGGCTTGGATTTGCCCCTCACAGCGGGTATAGGAAATCTTGAAGTTCTCATTATCCTGAAGCAGTTTTCCATTTACACTCCCTGTAATGAGTTTGGCCATTTTATCAAAAAGTTTGTTGGAGCCTATATTTCTAAGGCTTTTTTCTCCGCCATCGTTAATATGTAATTCCCCCGAAATAAAAAGAAGTTCATAGGCCTTGGGCGTTGTATATTCCCATTTAAGGGTTTCCGGCTCCCGATAATACAATTTTCCTTTGCTTACATTTTTACCGGTAATCATTTTCATTCTTTTCGTTTGAATAAAATTGGCTTCCAAACTTTCCAATTTATTAGCTTTAGCTGTAATTTCTTTTTGAAATTGGGCTATTTGAGGATTAGACAGCTGTTCTTGCGCGGCAAGATTCAGGCTTAAAAACAGCAAAAATAGACTAAGAATACGCATTAATTTCTAGTAATTTATCGGGTCTTACAACCTCATATTGATTCTCGTCCAAAAACAGCAACAACTGTTCCAAGATATTGACAGTTTTAGCATTATTATCGTGCAAAAGAATAACCGCCCCGGGTTTTATTCTTTTCTTAATTCGCTTTAAAATCATTTCTTCCGAAGAAAGAATGGCATCAAAAGAACGAATGCTCCAACCCACCGATACTAATCCCGTTTTTTGCAAGGCTTTTTTTGTCTTGGGATTTACAATTCCGAAGGGCGGCCTAAACAGGTTCATTTTAATTCCGGCCACTTCTGCTGCGACTCTGTTACATTCCTCAATCTCCCAGATGATTTTAGAAACTCCAAGAGTGCCCATTTTTCGGGTATGACTATAGGTGTGGTTTCCTACCAGATGCCCATCGATAATTATTTTATTAAAGATATCTGGATGCCGTTCAATATTTTTACCAATACAGAAAAATCCGGCTTTTACCTTATGTTTTTTCAAGATATTCAATATGGAAAGCGTGTTTTCAGTTGGACCATCATCAAAGCTTATACCTATTTTTTTATCATCTATTTTAGGGTTGGCATTATGTGATTTCACAAAGAAATTAAACCGAACATTTGTAGAAACTACTAGTAAAAATAAGAGATAAAGAAAGATAAAAATAAGCACCACCCAAAAAGAGGTGAAGTCAAAAAAGGCCAAAACCACCCCTAAAAAAAGAAGCAGGATAATAAGATTATTTACAAATTTAAATTGCACCCAATAAAGTTAGACTATGATCTTTGCCAAGATACTGATTGTAGATGAGAATTTTTTTTGGCTTTACTTCCGCAAGCTTATTCGCTTTTATAATTTCAGGAATTTCGCCGGTTTTAAGAATATTTGCGGCCAGCGAAATCGCAGCCCCGGAAGCTGTATCATATTCCCCAACTAAATGCTTAAAAACCAATTGTTTTGTGTTTTTAAAAATACCTTGCTGTAAATTGGTGTAATAATGATCAAACCGATTATCGCCATTTTTTCCTAAAATTACCGCATCAATATCTTGCGGCAACAAATTATTCATCGCAAGAAATTCTTCAATTACTGAACTAATATCGAGCGGTGAAATTGCATTTCTTATTGAAACATCCATAAATTCAGCATAGGTATTTTCCTGAATTTCTTTAGACAGCACAAAAAAGTGTGCCCCTTCTGAAGTTATCGTTCCTGCAGAATCTTCGTTTAATAAATCAAGATTTTTAATCCTTTCAGGTTTTAATTGTCCATCGAGTTTTCTAAAAGTCGATATTTTTTCTGAAATCTCATCTACTCCCCCAACCAAAACAGAATTAAGTGTTGCTTCTTCGCCAAAAAATAATTGTGCATCGAGCAAAGCGCTTTCCAAAGAAGCAGAATTTTGGGAATAGGTCACATTATAATTTTTACAGCCCAGGTGCAAAGCGATTTGCCCTCCTATAGTATTGTGCGTAGATTGAATAAATGGAGTAGGATTGAGCAATTCTTCCTCCTGATCTAACAGGTTTTCCAAAAATCTTTCTGTGTCTTTTTTGCATCCTTCGCCGGTGCCGGTTATTATCGCCTCTGGAAGGCTAATTTCGGCTTCCTTCAATGCAATATTGGCAGCGGTAATTCCCATTTTAACGGCCTGGGACATTCGGCGCAAGACCATGGGTTTAATATACTCTTTAAAATTGGGAGTAATTGCTTTAAATATAAGCTGTTCATAGACCATAGGATTTTTAGCGAAATCTTTGGTCTGCGCCGAAATACTTCCTATTCCGTTTATGTAAATCTTATTTTTCATTCTCAGCAAAAATTAAAGAAGTGCAATTTCCGCCAAAACCAAAAGAATTGGACAATACTGTTTTAATCTCTTTTTCCTGTAACGCAGTAACTGGATTTAAACCAGTTTCTTGCATAGGTTCAGAAAAATTAAGATTAGGGAAAATTTTATTCTTGTTTATCGACAACAAACTATACACCGCTTCCAGAGCTCCCGCTGCGGCGAGGGTATGGCCGGTAAAAGATTTGGTTGAACTAAAATGAGGGACGTTTTCAACAAAAATTCGTTTTAAGGCCACGCTTTCTGCAGCGTCATTATTTTGTGTCGCAGTACCGTGTGCATTAATATAATCTATACCTTCAGGAGAAATCCCGGCCTTTTGTAGAGCTTTTTTCATCGCTAAAAATGCACCTTGTCCATTTTTTGAGGACGCGGTTTGATGAAAAGCATCGTTTGCATTGCCATAACCTAAAACTCTTCCCAACACTTTCTTTCCCTTAATTTCTTCTTCCGCTTCCAGAATTAGGTAGGCTGCTCCTTCCCCTAAATTTAAACCATTCCTATTTTGATCAAAAGGTTTACAATGCTCATTGGAAAGGATCCTTAAAGAATTAAAACCATTTAGTGTGAATTTGGTAAGGCAATCGGTGCCGCCAACAATTACCCGTGTTAGTTTTCCGGCTTTAATCAATCTGGCGCCCATCATAATGGCATTGGCACCAGAAGAACAAGCGGTACTAATAGTACTCACATAGCCCGTAATTCCAAAATACTTAGCCATCTTTTCGGTCGTAAACCCCGGATGTTGCGCTTTAATAAATCTTTCATTTTTGGTATTTCCAGCAGAGAATTCTCGAAAAAACTTCTCGGTAGCGTCAATACCACCCACGCTAGTGCCAGAAATTAGCCCTGTTTGTGAGTCGATTTTAAGTTGCGACTCGTTCACGGCCTCCTTAATAGCGGTTACGCCTAATAAAGCCGCCCTGGTAAAAAGGTGATCTTCTTCAAGCTTAAGATTTTCAGCCAGATTATTATTGGAAAGTTTAATTTCAGCAACCGGTAAATGGGTATGCTTTGTTTGTAGGATTTCAGGAAAACTAATACCATTTTTAGAAGAAATAAGAGCTTGATAATTCATCTCGGTATTACTGCCAATTGCAGACATAACCCCCATCCCGGTAACGGCAACCCCTTTATCCATCACTTATTTAGTTCGGTTCTCTTCAATAAATTGGGTCATCCTGTTAATGGAAACAAATATTTCGCGTCCTTGCTCTGGTTCTGTTAATTTTATTCCATAATCCTTTTCTAAAAGTACAATAAGTTCCAGGGCATCTATGGAATCTAAACCCAGCCCATCTCCAAAAAGCGGTTCTTCATCGCCAATATCGGCAGGTTCCATTTCTTCAAGATTAAGCTGCTCTATAATACTTTCTTTAAGTTCAGTGCGTAGGTCTGTCATTTTCAGCATAGTATATTTTTCTCAGATTTTCTTCAGAAAACAGGGTATTTCCTTCTGAAGAAATCAGGCACAAAAATACATCATATTCCCCACTTTGCAAGTCTAACCACCCACAAAGCACTTGGGGAGATGTATTTGCTGTTATAAGGCTTATGCTGTAATCTACCAGCAATTCTGCATCAAAATTCGGACTTATAAAAAACGCGTTTTCACTTTGTAGGCTGTGTTTTATACTGAGTTCGCCTAAAACTATGTTGGGTAAGGTGTACACAAAAGTAGAAGGTGAAGCAATAGTATCCATACTTTTTTGAAATTCCCTATCGGTTTCAAGACTGGAGGCATTATTAGAAAAAACCAGGGCAGTTTCTTTTGAAAATATATGTTTACGAGAAATAATTTCAGTTGCCAGGATTCCCAATTTCGAAAGTCCATCCATCTTATGGAATTTAGGGTAAGTCATTTCAAGAGCATCATAAACCGATTTTAAAAATGTATTTAAATCGCTTTCTTCAGCTTCATAAATCATAGCTTCAACATCAAAAACTTTTCCGGCTTTTATCTTTACCCAATGTTTTATGTATAACTGATCTTGCATCCTATAAAGTCTCTTTTTTAAAAACCAGCGCAAGATTACAACCTCCAAAGCCCGAAGCTGTTTTTAAGGTATAATTGAGCTCGACTTTCGTGTTGTTCCGTAATATATTCAGGGGCTTGGAAACACCCATTTCTTCAAAATTCCTAGAAGCAAATAATTCATTGTTCAGCATACTTTGTTTGGTTATAATACTTTCTAGCAAAGCGGAAGCTCCTAAAGTATGCCCGTAAAAAGCTTTCAAACTATTAACGGGAACCTTGCCCAAGCCAGTCCGATTAAAAGCAATGGCTTCCATCTCATCATTATAGCGTGTACCGGTACCGTGAGCCGATAAATAATCTATTTTTTCTGCTGAAATCCCAGAAACATGTAGAGATTTTTGAATACTTCTAAACAGGCCTTCGCCGGTTCTGGAAGGGCCAGAGATGTGGTTTGCATCGTTGATGGTGGCCTCTCCTATTAAACTCACACTTTGATCATGCTCCGGTTTGATACGACTCACCAGTATTGCGGCTGCAGCTTCCCCCAAATTTATTCCGTTTCGGGATTTTGAAAAAGGTTTACACGGCTCACTACTTAAAGCCTGAAACGAATTAAAACCCGAAATCACAAAATCACTCACCAGGTCTGCTCCTAAAACAATGGCGTTTTTAAAATCTCTGGTTGCACTTAATCTTTTTGCCACTGCAAGTGCTAATCCGCCAGAAATACAGGCATTAGAAATAATAATTGGCGTTTTTTTGAAACCAAAGAAATCAGCAATACACTTTCCAAATTCCGCTAAAACCACGCGGTTTTTATTAACATTTTGCGGGCCTTGCAATAAATCTATATTTCCTTTAGTAGTAGAAATAATCAAAGCGGTATCTGACAAGCTTAAGTTGGGATTTTTTTCTAAAACCCCATTGATAGCCAACAAACACATTTTTTCTAATTTGGTGAATTGCCCATCATCGTCAAGACTTGAAAAAGCATTATTCAATTTAGCGTTATCGATCATTCCCGCATAAAAAGGCCTTGAACTAAGTTTTGGTCGCTGTTGCAGTTTTAAACCAGATTTTCCTGCTCGAAGATGTTGCATATTTTCTTCGGTAGAAAAACCAAGTGGGGAAATTATAGCATCGTCTAGTAGGTAAAGTTTCTCCATTAAAGCAGATTCATTTTCTTTTTCCAGGCTAAAAAAAACGGTGGATTATTTAAGACCAATTTCCGATTTTCATCCAGAAAAACCTGTATTGTTTCGCCGGTACAGATAAGGTCTTTTCCTTTAAAAATCTTGTAACCGAAGATCATTTTAGCGGCCTCACTATTCCTAAAGGTAGTTTCTACCCTAAAAGCATCACTATATTTTAAAGGTAATTTGTGTTCACAGCAGGATTTCACAATAGGCGTGTAATAGCCTGCGGCCTGGGCATCCAGATAGGAAATACCGTGTTCCCTACCAAAATCTTCCCGAGCTTCTTCAAAATATTTCAGATAATTACCGTGCCATACAATTTGCAAAGAATCACATTCCTGAAAACGAACTTTTAATTTGGTAAGTGTATGTAAGGATTTTTCCAACATAGCTAATCTACCGTTACGGTTTTCATCTCGGAAGTGGCCAGGAGTTTACCATTTTCATCTTCGGTGCGGGCTCCAACAGAAGTCACGTTCATAATTTCATGTAAAATCTCTACATAAGTATAAACCTGGCTTCCAACTTTTGGCAGGCTTATAATTTCAACCGACTTTATCGATCCAATAAATCCGGTTTTTGGCTTTTCAAGGCCACTTGCAAAACCTTGATAACCCCTCCACAGAGACATGCTTTGCGCCATATGCTCAATAAGCCCAGGTTCAGAAAAAATCTCATTTTCTACCAAAATATTATCCGGAGAAATTTTAAATCCCGTTTTCCCGGTAAGATCGGTGTATTCCAGCAAGCTATCTACCATTACAAATGGCGGTTTTTGCGGAATTAATTGTAAAATTCGATCTAATTCTAAAATTGGTTCTTTGAGTAAATTTTTTGCCATTATTTCATCTGTTTATTCTAGGTTCAAGCTGGGTAAATGGCTACAGGTTTTAATCATCCTCCTGTACGTTGCCCATTTTTGGGTCCAGCATCATGCTGGTTTCATTTAACTGAAATCGTTCCAGTAGTCATAATAATTATACCACTGATGCGGATATTTTTTTAACATACTTTCCAGATTATTAAGATAAGCTTTTAAAAGATTTTTTGCATCATTTTTTTCAGGATTATAGGTTCTGGCATAAAAATGATAGTGAAAATTCTTCTCCCGCATAATATGTACAAACAGCACGGGAATTTCATTACGCGCTGCCAATTTAAATGGTCCCTGCGGAAATTTCACATCTTCTCCCATAAATTTATGGGTATAAGGTTTTGTGTTTTCCGTATAACGATCGGCGGCAAAAACCAGCAATTCATTGTTTTGCAGCGCCTTGTTCATCTCAAAAATATGAGACAGATCGTCTTTCACTACAATTAATTTAATGGTCGATTTTCCGGTCACCGACTCCAAATAATTCTTAATCTCCTCGTGCTCCAAATCGGTCACTACCAGATTTACCTTGGTATGATGATGTTCTTTATCGAAAAAATGTTTTGCTAAATTAAAATTTCCAATGTGCGCAGTAAGCAAAATCCCACCTTTTTTTTGCCTCAGAAGATTTTCAATATTATGGATGCCATCAAACTCAAAGCTATATTTTTGCTTTAAACCAACAGCCATAGCCAGGCGATCTATTTGAATTCTTCCGAAGGTAAAATAACTTTTATAAATATTAAAAGCTGCACTAATGCCGCTATAGTGAAGATGTTTTCTAAATAAATAGTAAACACTTTTGGTAGAATTAAAAGCGAAAAAGACAAAATAAAAAGCAACAAAAACCAATAGAAAGTAGGAAGCCCGAAGACCAAAATTTTTTATGATAAAAACATAAATTCGCAGACCTAAAACAGTGCCACGAGATTGTCCTTTCCAGTCTGCCATGGTTAAGAGTAGAGTCCGCCGTTAATATTGATTACTTCCCCGGTAATATAGGAAGCTTTTTTAGAAGCCAGAAAACTTACAAGCTCGGCAACTTCCTGCGCTTCACCAAAGCGATTAAGCGGAATCATTTTTTTGAGTTCTTTTTCATCAAAATCGGCAGTCATGTCTGAAGTGATAAAACCGGGCGCTACAGCATTCACGGTAACTTTTCGCTTTCCTATCTCTTGGGCCAGGGCTTTAGTAGCCGCAACCACAGCACCTTTTGCCGCCGAATAATTTACCTGGCCGGGATTGCCTTTTAAGCCCGAAAGTGAAACGATGTTAATAATCCTGCCATACCGGCGTTTCAACATGCTTTTTAATAAGGGCTGGGTTACATTATAAAATCCGTTTAGGCTGGTATTAATCACCGAGTTCCAATCCTGGGTTTTCATCCACATAAATAATCCATCGCGGGTAATTCCCGCATTATTTACAATCACTTCTATTTCAGCTTCCGGATTATTTTTAGTGAACTTTTCAAGAATATTCTTAGTATTTTCAGTCTCGGTAACATCAAATTGAAGCAACTGGCATGCTACTCCTTCTTCTTCAATAAGCGCCTTTGTTGCTTCTGCTGCCTCGGTATTAATACGATAATTTAAAATAATATTATAGCTATGCTCCTTTGCCAGGCTTAGGGCAATCGCTTTTCCTATGCCGCGGGAAGCACCGGTGATGAGGGCGTATTTCATAAGTTTCGGGTTTTGGGTTGTCAGTTCTCGGTTTTCGGTTCCCAGTTGTGAGTTGTCGGTTTGTTTGGTGTTTGGTGTTTGGTGTTTAATTTGTGGGATAAAAATTAAAAACCGCACACTGTAAAAAGCAATTACTTAATTCTTTTTTCTGCCCATCGGAAACTGAGATTACCTACTGGTTTAGGTTTTGCGGTCGTATTACCATTATTGGTGAATTACCTCGGAGCAAGCCCGCCTGAATGAATTCAATTCGGGCAGGCCTCGGAGCATTTAAATCTCACTTAGTGAGTAAACTTCGTTGCTTTTTAAATAATCTTTTACTTCAGCAATCACTTTATACATTGGAAAATCTTTTTTGATCTCTGGAACAATTTCATTCATTTCGGTTAAAATATGTTTTGTTTTTTCTGATAGTTTTTCCTCAAAATCAAGATAACGAAGCGCCTGCACTATGGTAATCATTTCTACAGAAAGTACTTCGAAAGCATTATCTATAACGGTTTTGGTCATATTCGCGGCATTCGTGCCCATACTCACAATATCCTGGTTATCGTTATTGTTTGGAATACTGTGAATATACATGGAATTAGAAAGCGTTTGATTTTCGGCAGTAGTAGAAACGGCGGTAAATTGCGCGCCCTGAATTCCAAAATTAAGGCCTAATTTTCCCAAATTCACAAAAGGAGGCAAAATATCGTTAAGCTTGTTGTTTAAAAGGTAATTGAGTTGGCGCTCAGCGAGCATGGATAATTTGGTAATTACCAGCTTTAGTTTATCCATTTCTAGCGCTACATAATCCCCGTGAAAATTTCCGCCGTGATAGACTTGTTCACTTTCCACGTCAATAATTGGATTATCGTTGGCAGAATTGACTTCTTCCAAAAGAATTTTATGCACATTTTCTATGGTGTCGTAAACCGGCCCTAGAATTTGCGGTACACAACGCAGACTGTAAAATTCCTGTACTTTTTCTTTAAAATAAGTGTTTTTCTCTGCCGCATCAGTATATAAATGTTCTTTGCGGTTTCGCGTTAGTTTACTGTCTTTTAAATGTTCTCGCATCTTTTCAGCAATCTTTCGCTGGCCCGAGTGTTTTTTAGCGCTATTTAACTCTTCCGATAAATGATCATCATAAGCCTGAACGATCTCATTCATAGCCGAAGAACAAAAAACCGACCAGTTTAATAAGCGTTTCGCATAAATAACATTAACAATCCCAATTCCGGTCATTGCCGAAGTCCCATTCATTAAAGCCAGGCCTTCCCGAATTTCAACATGAATCGGCTCAATATTTCCTTCTGAAAAAACAGCTTTTGTTGCTCTTCTTTTGCCCTCGTAAAAAACCTCGCCTTCGCCAATAAGCACCAAGGCCAAATGAGCAAGCTGTACAAGATCTCCCGAGGCTCCTACCCCACCATGTTCAAAAATAAGCGGCGTGATATTTTTATTGATCAGTTGTTGTAAAACTTTAGCAATCGATTGATGAACCCCAGACATTCCTAGGGAAAGCGTGTTTAAACGTGCCAACATCAAAGCTTTTACATACAATGGTTCCATGGGTTTTCCCGCGCCTGACGCGTGACTGCGAATAAGGTTATACTGTAACTCAATACGATTAGAAGCTTCTATTTTGTATTGCGCCATGGGACCAAATCCGGTATTCACGCCATAAATTACCTTATTTTTAGAAAATTCACTTAGAAAGTTAAAACTGGATTTTATATTTTTCAGCGTTTTTGCAGTTAATTGAATTTTAGTATTTTCAAATAAAACCGCATAAAAGTCTTCCAGCGTAAGGGCATCTTCAATTTGGAGCATAAGGCGCGTTATTTTTCAAAACCCTTAAGAAAGGGATTAAATAAATATCCCGCCCTGTGGCGGAATTTAACTAAGCATTCTGAATAGCTTTAGAGCTCCTGAAAATGCTGTTTCGTTAACAAATGTACTATATTTAAGCCGTATTTAAAATTGTAAGTTTTAGTTTTAAAATGAAAAATCGAAATACAAAAATCCTTATTATTGGAGCCGGCCCTTCTGGAATGGTTGCTGCCGGATATTTACAAAAACAAGGTGTGGATTGTCTGGTTGTTGAAAAAAGTAAATTTCCCAGGTTTACCATTGGAGAAAGCCTACTTCCAAAAAGTATGGAGAATTTTGAAGAAGCCGGACTAATAGGAGCATTAAAAAAAGAAGGTTTTCAAAAAAAATATGGGGCGCGTTTTATAAAAGGAGAAAAAATTGGAGAATTTGATTTTAGTCAAAAGTTTGGAGACGGCTGGGATTGGACCTGGCAGGTGCCAAGAGCCGATTTCGATTTGGTGCTAGCTGAAGAAATTCAGCGGAAAGGAGTGGAGATTCTCTTTAATTCTGAAGTAAAAAAAGTAACATTTGAGGATAATAAATCAAAAACAGAAGTAGTACAAATCTCTGAAAAAAAACTCGAGATAGAAGCCGATTTTATTATTGATGCCAGCGGAAATGCCAGGGTTTTAGCCAACCAATTAGGCTTAAGTTCCACACCAAAAATAAGTGGTAATTCCTCTATTTTTACGCATATTAAGGAAACTAACCGACCAAAAGGCAAAGAAGGGGAACTGATAACTTTTGAAGTTATTGACAGGAATAGCTGGTTTTGGTATATTCCTTTTTCTAACGGAAACTCCAGCCTTGGTTTTGTGAGTAATAATGACTGGTTTTCAAATTTCAGCGAGAATAATTTAGTAGCTTTTAAAGGGATGCTACTAAAGCTGGATTATTATCGGGACCGTTTTGATGCCCATCCGTTTTTATCTGAACCGGTTAAAATGCAAAATATTTCCAAAGGCGTAAAACAGTTTTATGGAAAAGGTTATGTATTGACGGGTAACAGTGCAGAATTCCTGGACCCAGTATTCTCATCGGGAGTTGCTTTTGCTACCGAATCTGGCTTACAGGCTGCCAAACTTGCAGCTCGGGAACTTCATGGAGAGGAAATAAATTGGCAAACGGACTATGCTGATTATATGGAACAGGGAATGCAGGTCTTTTCAAGTTATGTAAAAGAATGGTACACCGGCAACCTACAGAAGCTTTTTTTTCACGAGTCACCAAAGCGGGAAATAAAGGAGCAAATTTGCGCTGTTCTTGCCGGTTATGTTTGGGATAAGAAAAATCCATTTGTGAAAAATCACCAGAGAATTATAAGGAATGTAGCCCGATTAATAGACCAGGAAAATTTAGAAGTTGAAAAAAAACTTACTTAAAAATCTGATGGCAAAGCGATTAAAAAATAAGTGTGATTTTATTAGATTCTTTCGCTCAAAAAGTTTGGAAGCTATGTAAGTAAAAGCTACATTTGCAACCGCAAAATTGTTTGCACGTTCTTATCATATTGGAGAGGTGGCAGAGTGGTAATGCAGCAGCCTGCTAAGCTGTCATCCTTCGGGATGCCCGGGTTCGAATCCCGGTCTCTCCGCAAGATTTTGGTCTGCGGATTTTTATTCTCCTTTTCTTTTAGAAAAGATCGGGATAAACTTCCTCCGTCTCCCGGACTGCTTTTTAAAGAGTATTTTGGATCGGAAAGGCTGAAATTCTTTGATTACTTATCGCGCCCGGTCGCGATTCATAAATCACTCGGGGTGTAGCGTAGCCCGGTTATCGCGCCTGCTTTGGGAGCAGGAGGCCGCAGGTTCGAATCCTGCCACCCCGACCAAATGGGTATTAAACCACAACAAAACACTGTTAATCACTCGATTTTCAGTGTTTTTTGTTTTTAGCGATATCAAACAATATCATTTAAATACATAATTCTGGTGAATCATTCGGTGAATCATTTATTACAAATATTTCCGTAACTTCATACGGCATTTTAATTGATTTGACTTTCGTCTTTGTAAACTAATTGTTTCATTAAAGACGCTTAAGATGCCTAATTACACTGCCTTTTCCTTAATGTTCTTTGTTCGAGAACACCATCACGAGACCAAGAAATTATTTATTTATGCCCGGGTTACCGTGGATGGAAAGCGCTCAGAAATCAGCTTAAAAAGCTGAAATGACATATAACACTAATAAACTTATTACCGCAGTGTGCCTTCGGGAAATTTAACCTTATCTGGTGCTTCGTTCAATATAGGCAAAACAGATTTCAAAATACGATTTCGGCGACTAGTGGCATCTGTTGGCTTCACAGGATAAGAAACTACCGCCTCCATCCAGGCATAAGGATTAATTCTGAAATAAACTGCTGGTTCCCATTGTCCATCCTTATGGATTGTAAACTGTGGATAATTTTCCTTAAAATCTCTTTGAGCGGCCTCTAATAGACAATTTTCCACAAACTGTAGGTCGCTGGTATAAGCTATTTGAATTGGAGTTTCATTCCATATAAAGGGCGTTTGGGGACCAGAATAATTAGTGATTTCCTCTTTCAGTATTAAACTGTTAGGAAATCGAATTATTCTCCCACTTTTTCTATCGTTGCCGAGATAATCACCTCTGCGTTCTACAATTGAAGTGTCCAGATAACTTATCTCTACTACGTCTCCGCGGAATCCTTTTATTTGAATACGATCGCCTACCAAATACGATCGACGAAAGACTAAATAGACCCAGGCAATAAAGGATGTAATGGGAGCCTGCAAGGCAAAACCTAAAACCAAAGAAATTAATCCGAAACTGACAGCCGCTGCATAAAGACTCTGAAATAAAAATGAGACGACCACAATAAGACTGAATATAATGGCAAGAATCCGGACAATTCGCAAGAGATTATAACG
>JGI1221J13441_10000455_pt1 | contig 18725 bp, 25 predicted proteins | sample LakVidmifraction_4_FD_13441 | JGI IMG/M metagenome (IMG submission 13441) | reverse complement strand
CAAGCCTCCAGGAACTTGCCCTTTAGTGCTGCCTCTTATTTTTTCTGACATTGATACTTCACCACTAGAAAGCACATTAAGACACCAAGTTGACGTCTGGCGAGCTTCGGTAGTGTGTTTCATACGCTCCTTACCTCTGCCGTTTGCGATCATGTAAGCCGTTGCTTGCCAGTCTGTGCGAGCTGGTGCGGCGTGTATTTCATCAAGCATAAGAGGAGCGTGATTAGTGTCTGCAAGTGGTTTTTCCAATCCGTTGTCGGTCGTTCTCCAACCCCTTATCCAAGACGCTGTGTCACGAGGGTTTGTGCCTCTGCCAATTAAAGAAGCCGCTATTTGAAGGGTTGTTGTCTTACCTGCTGAACTATCACCATAGACGTGTAAAACGCCGGGTTCTGCATCTCCGACAAAATCAAGACCAGCTGAAGCTGTGGCAAATCCTAAAACAGTTGCTTGAAACGGATTTGTTTTTATAAGCTGCTTTATAACAGTTTCCCACTTTTGCTTATCGCCGTGAGGTCCGGCTGATTTTACCCCCTCTCTATCATTAGTTAAATTAGGCATTACTTCTTTCTCGCCATTAGGGGTAATAGCTGTTGAGCCATATAGGTAGTGCAACTTTCCGTCAACTTTTAACCAGCCTTTTTCTGATGCAACCATTATTGTAGGGACTGACCTTGAATTTCTTTGCGCTCTTGCAATCTTTAAAAATTCGGCAGGAGAACCGGATATTCCAAATTGGCTTATACCTTCCTTTTCACTTAAATCAGATGCTTTAAATCTTGCTGTAACATTTCTTCTGTCGTCCGTTACGCCTTCAGCTTCTGATAAAACTTCCGAAGGTGAATCACTATCATTTGTATTATACTCACCGTCCTGACCTTTTTTGAGAACAAGAAGATTGCGCTTAAGCCATATATAAGGTGCGTTGGTTGGTTTAACTTCTACTCCCTCATCTCCCATTTTTTCGACTAAGATATTGGGCATAATAGGTTTAGATTTAACTTCATAAGGAATTAAATAGTTTAAATAGCCAGCTTCTCCATTTTCAGAATATGGTATTGTCATTCTTATGCCTGGCTTTTCAAAACCTTTCAAATTCTGATCTGCGTAGTCAATAACATATTTTGATCCGGATTTATCAATCCAATCTTTAAAATCAACAGTATCAGAAATAGTAATAAAATTTACTGATTTTACAAAAATCTGATGCGATATTGCTTTTGCAAGAGTTTTTAAAATACTACTATTCTTATTAGCGTAGTTATCAAAAACCATTACTCTTTTATTTTTAACCATTTCAAAAATCATTGGCAGTATAGAAGAAGACGGCGTAAGCTCTAAGTCAAAATTATTTGACCATTTTATATCTGATTCAACTGATATAAATTTTATTCCGTTTTTCTGGGCTGCATTAGCAGAATCTTTACCAATTCCAATCACTACTAGATCGGAATCTATTTTATCAAATCCTTCTGAAACATATGCATTCCAATCTACAGATGATGTAAAATTTTTCATTTTTATAACCTTTATCGTGTGTGTGTATTCTTACTTTATTAAGTCTAAATCATAAAAAAGCTAAAGTCAACAATTATTTTAAATCTTTTTTTGTTGCGTTGCTATATTAATGAATATTCATTATATCACACAAAACACAAATTAAAAAGCTTTTCTAAAAATAAAGACTTTTTGTTGTCCAGCTACGCTGTTAACTCCAGGGGTTTGCCTTCCTTATTCCTTGCTTTTTTTGTCTTGTGCACTTGTGCATTTTGACTTGTGCAGCATGTGCACGACAATAGGCCTTGATTTTGCTGGCTTTTTTGGAGTTGTGCATTTTGTGCAGTAGTTTGTGCAAACAGTGAAAGTTACCAAACACGAGCATTTATACATAAAATATCATATATAATATATATATTACATAAGAAAGAGAAAGAACCACCTATTTAAAGATGCACACAAGCACGGAAACACAAGAATGCACACACCCCTGGAATATTGGTGCACAAAGTGCACAGACCAAAAAAAGTCATTAAAAACAACACCTTAACTTGTGCACTTGCTGCACGGGTCATAATGCACAAAACACAACTTCAATAAAATCAATAACTTACCTATTTTGATTATATTTTACTTACAGCCAAAAAAAAGGAGCCCCTAAGGACTCCCAACTACACACACACACACAAGGTAGTTATTACAGTATATAAAATTACACTAAATGTGTCATTCCGAAATCTCACTATTTTCTAAACTTTTTATCCACTCTATTTGTGCGTTAATTCTTCCTGAAGCTCTTTCAATATCATACCTTAATTTTTTACTGTCAGCATCAGAAAGGCAAACACCAAAATCTTTATGTGAGTAGAATTTAATATCAGATGATACAAATTTTTCAGAAAAATGTTTGGGAACATCTGGTGATTTATATCTAATTATAGGTATTTCTACACGTTCAGTAACAGTTATTATTTCAGGCTTTACAGCGCAACCAGAAAAAATAAAAGCAATTAATATTAATACCAGACTTTTTTGTACCATTCTGTCATTTCCTCCGAATTTTTACTTAAGTCAAGTTGTTTAAGAGATTCTTTTTCAGATTTTATTAATACATTTTTAGATTCACTTTTTGCTTTTAGTTGAATTTGTGAAATTTCTTTTTGCTTAGAAATTAAGTCAGAAGTTATTTTGTTAATATTAATTCTTAATGTTTTTGCTTCTCTTTCTGCAATATCACGAGCTACAGTAATTTGTGCTGCTCTTTCTCTATACTGATCTATAGATTTTTCTAACTTATTGTTATCAATCCAGTAAAAACCAATTATAGTTAATGCTGGTATAGCAAACAGAATAAGCGGACCGAATGGAGACGTTAACATTTTTTTTAAACCTAAGATAGCTCCTATTGGCATACATTTTCCCCATAGTTAAAATTATTTTTGTAATATACTTCTTGCCACTTGTTTATTATAACATCTACGTAATGCCGATTCTCTTCAAACGCAGCTTTTGACCTATCAGAATTAAGTTCTACATTATCAAACCATTTTGAATCATCTAATCCTTTTGATTTTGCTATTCTTTGGTCTTTCCATATCCAACCAATTCCACCATTATAAGCAGATAAAGCAAGAGCCCAATCTTCACAATTATTATATCCTGTGACCCTATCTTTAAGCCATCTTGTATAAACTGACATAGCTCTTATAGACCATTTTGGATCAATTGTATCTGTTTTTACAAGTCTGGAATCAATATCACCCATCCACTTAGCTGTTTTTGGCATAAATTGCGAAAGCCCAGAAGCGCCCACAGGTGATTTTACGTCTGACCTCCACCTACTTTCTTGGTGAATAAGACCAGCTAAAAGAGCTATTGGAGCATTTAAACCGTGCTCAAGCCTAGCTTCTTGAATAAGAAACCTTTTATATCTTAGTGAATTATTAGATATATCAGATGCACTTGAGCAAAAAGATATCAATAATAAAACTATTAAAGTCCAAGCCCGCACGCTATCACCGATGCCGCAATTATGATTGACCGTCTATAACAAGAATGTATGAATGCATCTTTATCACTATCTAAATCTTTTGGTCTAGCGTAGTAAAATATAGATCTGTCAATCCAATACCCTAAGAATGCGCCCATAGACACTTTTGTTAAAGTCCAAGCTAGTAAGCCAATTTGGTTTGGCGCATAGAAATATAACCCAGCTATACATAAAATTGTAATAATAAGCCACGGTAATGCTCTTGATAAATCTTTTATTGTGTTTTTAATTACATCATTCATTAATTTATACCTTTTTTAATATGGGGGTTTTATAAAAAAACCTAGTAATAGTAAATAATATGGAATCATTAATAAATTAAGTAAAATAAAGTTTTCAATAAAAACTGATCTTTTTTTAACACCCATGCTTAAGATAAAAATGCTTTTAGCTTGTCGCCATATCTCAATAAAAAAGCGGCTACAGTCATACCAATTCCGCCAATCCACAAGACGCCCTTTGTAAATGCCCCCATACGCTCGTAAGCTATGTGCATCTCTTCTTGTTGCCCTTTGAGCTCTTTTACCATTTCTCTCAATAAAGACTCCTGTGATTTAAGACCTTCTACAAGGTCTTTGTTAAGGTCTTTAATGCGTTCATCTTGAAAATCAGTTCTTAATACGATTGCATCTACTTTTTCTTCAAGTCTTACTATTCTTTCTGAATTTTCAGTCATTTCTATCAACCTGGCGGAATATCAAACAACAACTGCGCAGTTCCTTCATTCAAATCAATGGAGAGATCTACTATGTCAATTGTTCCGAATGAAGAATATGCAGAAAAATCTATTTCTTTTATGTAGCAAGGGAAAACATCTGTGCCGGTAGTTACCAACGGATCTATAACAAAAACACATAAGTAAATATTTGTAACTGTATCACTTGTATTAAATGTTAATGTATCTGTTCCTGTAGATGACCTAGCCCCGCCTGAAGCTAACCCAAGAGCAACAATTGCATCAGATGAAATTTCAAAAAGATTAGTTGCGCTAACTGAACTATCAGAACCTAACATTTTTATAAGAAATTCTCCAGTATCATTATTTGAAGCATCTTTTGTTAGCCTGTTTAAAATGTAATTTTTGCCGATGTTATCAGCTGCACTTGGTTCTACTATATTTGACATATTTTGACTCCAATGTTTATTTTAATTTATATTTACATTATACTTTTTATATTACATTAAATCAAGTTGTAAAGCTCATTAAACCGCCTCCGGTCATTGAGAAGTCGATATCTTGACCGCCTGTATCAAAGCTCATTAAACCGCCTCCGGTCATTGAGAAGTCGATATCTTGACCGCCTGTCGTGAGGTTCATTAAACCGCCGCCAGTCATTGAGAAATCTATCTGTGAACCTGGAGCAAGCTCTGTAAAATCAAAAGGGTCTGAAGTGCTAGGATCTAAAAAGCTAATTTCAAAATCATCTATTGTAATTGAGCCAGAACTTATATAAGCAGAATTATCTATTTTTTTAATAAAGTAAGGAGAGTTAATTGCCGATACTTGATCTAGAAAAAAAACAACCAAATAAAGCTCATCAAAAACTAAATTGTTTTCAAAATTTAAAGTTACTGAAGAGTTGCTTTTTCTAATTCCTTCTATTGATTCTTCAATAAAAATACTTTTAGAATCTGAAGCAATTAACAAATCATTAGAAGCTAATGTTCTATGATAAATTCTTATGGTAAACTCTTTACTTATTGAATTATCAGATTTTAGTGATATCTTGTTAAGAAAATAGTTTGCTCCGTAGTTTGTCCACCCAGATATTGAAAATTCAATTTGAGGTAGTATAATTTCATCTTCCATATTTTATACCTCAAAAGTAAAGTGTGGGTTTTCAATTCCGAAATTAACATTATAAATTATTTCATTTAATGTTACTGATCCGTTTTCTAAATAAAAATTATTATCAATTAATTTTCTATAAATTGGCTTAAGGCTGTTATCAAATTCATCTCTTACCATTAACACTATCCATAATTTACTAAATGAAATTGAAAAAAAGTCAAGAACAACATCTTCGTTTTGGTATGAGGTTCTTGAAAAAACATAATTAGAAACATCTGAAGATTGAACACTTCTAATATTTACTTGCGATGTATCTGTTGCTTTATATAAATTTACATCATTTTCTATAGAATAAAATATTCCGACCTCAAAAACTGACTCATCAATATTTGAGTTTGAATTCATAGTCAGTTTATTAACTATGTAATTTTTACCTATGTCAACATCATCATTGTCAAGAGGCTGAATTATGTTTGATTGCATTTTAAATTAACCCCATTGGACTAGAAGAGTTCCTATTGTTTGTTGATATGCAGATTCTATATAAAAAAACAATGGGCTTTGTGATATTTCCCAAAACTCAACCCACGCCACCTCTGCTTGTTCTGTATCTAAATTAAATTTTATAATATCAACTGTAAAACCTTCAACATTCCATCTTGTTCTGTCTTCTTGCTGATTTTCTTCATCAACAGATACTATTATGTCTTTTATAACCTTATCGGGAAAATCTGGAATATTAATTTGCTTAAGTTCTTGTGATTTTCTTTCTAATTCTTCATACCAAATTATTTCACTTATATATCTTTTTCTTTGCCCAGGCGGCTTAATTTCTATCTGTGTATCGCAAAAATCAAATTTAGATGCCATAATATAATCCTCTTTTACTGTGTTATTGAGTCATTTCTGACAATTAAATAGCTTGACCCCGAACTTAAAGGAGGGCTTACATTTGCAGTCGCAATAACACCAGAATCTGAAGCAGAACCCCCAACCATTTGTATTTTGTATACATCACTTAAAACTTGCGATGCGTCAAATCTTGCAGATGATTGCAATCTAAAAGAACCTATTTGTAAATTTTCAAGAAAAAAAGTTGCGTTCATTTCTGATATAGTATCGTCATTTAAATCTAAAAGCCTAATAGACCTCCATCTTTTTGTATCCAGTCTAGCCAGTGAACTTAGAATAACATTAACACCAAAATTTGTTATTGAATTATAATCTCTCTGGGCTTCATTGGTTCCAATATTTACTGAATCAAAATAACCTTCTATACTTAACTTCATTTTTGTAACCTTTTTTGTGTGCTATTTATAGTTCAACTATACACTATAAATAGCACAAATTCAAGTTTAACTAGATGTATATGAAAACTCAATCTTCATACCTGTTTCAAAAGCTGGCCGCAATGAAGCATCACTAGAGGTGGTATTTTCAGACAATTCAATGTCCTGGTTTACTTCATAAAGAGGAGGGTTAAATATATAACCTGTTTCTCTTATAATCTCACCAGACAATCTTGTTATATCAAACTTATCTTTTTCAAGTATCTCAACTCTTTTATCAAGATTTTCCATTGGATCTCTTCCCGAAAAAAACGAGTTAGAGAAACTTACAGAAACACGTATTTCACTTTTATAAGTTGAGTGGTCAATTTCTGTTATCCTTGCTGTATAACTAAAATTAGGATATCCGACCCCGGTCAAAGGGTCACTTGTTCCGGTATTAACAGAAACAAAATCACCCGCCCTAAGTCCGAATCTTGTCATTTCACAGGTTCCGCTTATGACAGGAAACGCTCTTTCCTGAACCATTGCTTGTAACTTAACAAATACAGTTTCTAAGTCATCTCCAGAATCATTATTTTGAATAGCTGAAAATCTTTCTCCAAACTGATCTATAGATATTTGATTTTCGGCTCTTGCAAGAACTCTTCGTCTAATTTTAGCTCTACCAAATAACTGCACATCCCTTTTACTTCTTGAGTCGTCTATATCTCCTTCGATATCATAAACTAAAGGTTTTGAAAATGTTATAGTTCCCTCTTCAAGATTTATTCTTGACTCAACATCAATAAATTCTTCCGGCTGAATTATTTTAAAAGGCTCAACTATCTCATATACATCTGAATCAAGTTGATCTATAAAAATAACCTCAATACATTCGTCATAAGTTTGCTCGATTTCTATATCCTCATATATGTAAGCCTCACCTATTGCAACATTTATTATACCTTTTCTATCTGCATTGACTTTCATAGTGTCAGACAATACATTCTGATTATATTCTATATTGAAAAGACCAAGCCTATCGAGCGGATTAAAAAATTTACAATCCATATTTTCAATTCTAAAATACCAGCCTGTAATCTGACATATATCTTGGATAACCTCAAATGAGCTTGAGTAATTTGATACAATATCACCAACGTTATCTGTATTAACTTCAACTCCTGAAAATGTCAAAATTTCACTGGTAGGGCAATTTTCATTATGTATATTTATTGCTTCCAAAATTACAGAACTTGCATTTTTGCTTTGAAACCTATTGAAATACCTTCTTCTCGTTAATAAGTCTTCTTCACCTAGATAAGTCATTCTGTATATATCGTATGAATCAGATCTCATTGCTTCGCAGCTTGAAAGTATGCAATAAAAAACTAAAGTTGTTGGTCCCACTTCTTGTGTTATTCTTATTGTATTTCCGCTAATTACCCTTTCTACATTAATAGCGCTATTTATCTCACTTCCATAAAAATCAAAATTAAATTCTGGAATTGGATTATTTGAAGACTCATTTATATTGAGGTTTGATACAAAAACCTCTTCATATGATGAGCCTGTAAAAACCTCTACTTTTTGTTCAAAATCTGAATTTATTGCCATTTTTTAATACCTTTTTAAATTGGAGCATTTCCAGATCTTATTAATCTGTCATTTAAATCGTCACCGTTTCTAAATGTTGAGTTTCTCATATCTATATTTGTCGTTGAAGCACCGCCTGAAGTGAATCTCTTGCTACTTCTGCCCCCGGCCCCGGTCATTGCATAGTCTGACATAGAACCACTAGGAATAGAGCTTGCAAGCCCTGACGTGCTAGCTTTTAAATTAACTCCAGGGATTTTACTCAACATATTTCTAAATGATTTAACAACTCTTTTTGCAAATCCTCTCAAGTAGTCCATTACACCTTCCCCAGCTCTTGTAAATACTTTTAAAAGCTCGCCAGGCAATGCTGACATAGTTGATATAATATTTATTCCCATATCTGAAAATATTCCCTCAATCCAGATTTTAAACTTACCAAAAATTTCTCTTCCGAACTTATCAAAATCATCAAAACTAGTTATAACTAAGTATATTGCAGTTGCCAGCAAACCAACGGCTAAAGCAACTGGTCCGCTAACAAGGGCTATTAAAGCTCCTAGAGCCTTAAAAGCTGCTCCGGCTAATGCAGCTACCGCCGGTATTCTTGCAATTACAACTACTAATCTTCCAAATATTGAAAGCATTGGTCCTAAAGCGGCGGTTAAAAGCACAGATGCTAAAATAAATGACTGAATAGGACCAGGCAAGCTTGCAAATCCTTTTGCAATAAACGCTATAACCTCTATTGCTTTTACAATAGCTGGAATTACTGAATCCTCAAGAATTGGGATAAACTGATCTGTTAAAACCGGCATCAATGCAATTACAAGCTGTTCTTTTGCATAGGTGAAAGCAGCAGAAAGCCTTTCTATTGCCATCCTAAAAGAATTTGCTTTTTGAAGATCTTTATTTGAATGAGCAAAATCTTGACCAGCTTTTGTAAACTTATTAAATGCTTCTGTTCCTAAATCAACGACCGGCGCTAGCTGTTCCCATCTTTTCGAGAAAATAGCCACACCTATTTCGGCTCTTTTTGCTGGGTCTGGTATTCCCTGCAAGCCCATTATTATATCATTAATTGTTTTTTCCGGATTTTGATTTGCAAAATCTGAAGAATTTAAACCAAGTTTCTGAACCGCTTCTGCTGCTGCACCTGTTCCTTTTTTGAACTGTGGCATTAACCTGTTTATTCTAGTTATTGAATCCTGAAAAACAGCTGTGCTTGTTCCCGCTTGTCTTGCAACGTATGCATATGCTTGTATTGCATCAGTTGACAAACCTGTTGCAGCTGCGGCATCTAGTATGCTATCAGCTTTGTCAGCAAACTGTTTCCCTAAGCCAACAATAGCCGCTCCTGCCGCAACTATAGGGCCGGTAACAAAAAGAGACATTTTATCACCAACTTTTGACACACCTCTACCAAAAGACGTTAGAGATGTAGTTGTTCTTTTTATTGAATTTGCTGCTTTTTCTGCACTTTTAGCGGTATTATTTAAGCCTTTGGAAAGGGTTCCTGTGCTTTTTGCAGCTCCTTTAAGACTTTTTGAAGACACTTCAGCGTTTTTTGAAACATTCTTTATTTCAGAACTTACTTTTTGTGATCCATTTAGGACAAAGGATCCGATAACTTCAAATGCATTCATTTAGCTCTTCTCCTTTTGTCCATTTCTATGATTTTTTTAGATCTTTCAATAGCTAATTCTGATTTTTCTTTTATTGATAATTTACTTTCTTTTTGCTTTTCCATAAGTCCCATATCTTCGCACATTTTACTAAAACCTCGGTCATTATTAGACCCGTGTATATTTTCAAGGTAAAAAGAAAAAGCGTTTGGAAGATATAAGTTTTTATCTTCTTGATCCATATTAGAGACTGCCGCACCTATAATTTTATCGTATATGCTATATTTCATTAACATAACATATTCGATAGACCATGAGTGTCTAGAAATAATCTTTTCGATTTCAATCCAGAACTCATTTAATGCCTTTTTTTCAGAGCTTACGCTGTGGGCAGAAAGCTGCGCAGCTCTTCGAAAAAATCTTTATTTGAATCATTGTTAATAACGGCTCTAACGGTTTCGGTTATAAATGAAGCTGGCTTTTTCTTAAAGTCTTCAATTTCCATATTATTTACAGATGCAAGAAGTTTAAATGCTGGCTCTCTAGCGTGCCTAATTGCAACTTTAACAATACTTAAGCCGACGTCCTTGGCTTCACCTTTTCCGTTAAAAATAGCTTCTACACTTTCCTTATCCATATTATTAATAAGCTCATCTGCAACTTCTGCTACGAGCATCATATCTTCGACGTTTAAATCTCTTACTGTAGACATATAATTTTTCCTCTGTGTTTATGTGTGAACATGTTTATTATCTCAATATAAAACCAAAATGTCAAGCCTATAACAAAAAAAAGGGGGCTTTCGCCCCCGACTTTATTAGTCTTTAAATCCCAGCCATTAGACTGCCAACGGGAATCTAATCTCAAAAGGTGATTCGTCAAGGTCGCCAGCTGGGTCAAAATGACCTGTGAACTGAAGTTCGACTGATCCTTCTTCCTTATCTGTAAACTCTAAACTAAATTCACCGTCCATCAATGCATTCTTAATTATAATGATTACAGGCTCTCCAGAATCATCTGTATAATCAGCAACAATTGCAACATTCTTAATATAAGTAATGTCAGACATATCAAGACTTCTTTTAATTACGTCAAAAGTTCCGTCAGATGTAATAGAAGACCCGATAAGAGCAAGGCTAACGTTCTCTGCGCTCATCTCAAGAAGATTAACAGTAAGTCTAACGTGCTCTTCTATAACCCGTCTAAAGCCCTTGGTAGGCCCTCTCAATCCGTCTACTTCAATTTCCCTAACATCTTGCTCAACAACAAAAGTAGAACCTTCTCTTGTTGCTCCCAGAATTCTCTCATCAACCTCATCATAATTAATATAAATTGCACCAGCGTCAAGAATCATTCTTTTAGCCGTTTCTGTAGTAACACCTAAATTTCGTGCCATTTTCAATACCTCCGAAAGTTTTATTTAAATAATTTTTTGCGCACAATATCATTATACATCAAAAGTTCTGTTATATCTACTCTCAAATGATATCATGTATCTGCGGTATCTTCCTTCGTCCTCTAGTATAGGTTGTTCTGAAGTATAATAGCACCTTATGTTATTTCCTCCAAAATCATCTTTATATCCATCTAAAATCCTAACAATATCCTGTCTAATTTCATAGCATCTAACATAACTAAGAGCTTCTTGATCTCCTCTATCAAATATATCTATTTGAATATCCATCGAGTTTTGATTGTAATATTCTTCGTTTGAAGGTAAATATGATATAATAATATATGGACCGCTATCACGCAGACCCCAAGAACTGTAAATAGCTGGGTTTCCTAGACCATCATCTGTCAATTTTTGAGTCAATAATGTATCTATTGATAGTGCTGAAAATATAGACTGTATTACTTGTATCATTTTAAATTCCTCATTACTGACATTATAATTTCGTTTTTTGATTTCATTATCTTATCTTTAGCAGGTCTCAAGGCTGGTCTCGGTGCAACATTTCCATATCCGAATTCTATTTTTGCATACTTTAACCTACTATATACAATTGATTTTTCACTTGATATTGATTGTGAAGCATAAGATGCAGCAAGATTTCCCGTTCTGTTTGCTGGAGATTGCCCTGGTGCAGATGCTCTATAGCTAACAGAAGTGCCAGGCACATTATAGGTTTTTCCGGTTTTGGCTCCTCTTATTATGTTTCTTTTTGTTTGTGCATCTGTAAGCCTTGCCATCGCTTCAAGTATTTCTTTAGATGAAGTTTCAAGAGCTTTTTTTATTGCTAATGAATTGTTTTTAAAAGTTGTTTTTGACTTAGCCATTTTAAACGCTCGCTTTTTCGTGCTCTACCAGTCTTACAAAAACCTCTTTATAGTCAGACATCGGTGGAGTTGGATTTGACCCAATACATTCATATTGTTTACCGTCTGAAAGCTCAACTCTATTACCTGTTTCAATAGGAACTGAAACCCTTACTGTAATAGTAGCTTCACCCGCAGCGCCTAAAACTTCTCCTGTTATCCTATTCTTTACAGATGAAAATTTAATTTTGGCACGAGTTGATCCCAAATTTTCCCAGGTTCTATTATATCCGCCCAAACCATCAGAAGAAATAATGTTATTTTTTAGGATACTTATATTAAATTTAAGATCTCCAATTTTTGTTTTTGAACAGCAAGCCATTACAAACCCCCTATAGCTACTTTGAGAGGTCTTATAATTCCAGCTGCTCCTGAATCAGAAATAGGTGATTTTGCCCCGCAACCTCGATTGTTATATAAAAAAGATGAAAGCATTAAAGCAGCGGTTACGAATGTTGGATTAACATCACCGTCCGGACCACAAGTTACATCAATTTCAATTTCAGCAAATGATACATTTGAAAGAGTTATTGAAAAAGAATTAAGAGCTAACCTAGGCGGATTGCTTAATAAATCAGTATCATAATCAACAACAACATCTCCAGAAAGTCTTACTTCATCTACGGATTTTATAGGTCGTCTTGGTATTTGTATCCATTCTGAATATTCACCCTCGGAAAATATACCGTAAGTTTCTCTTACAGACATAGGATGTCTATCATATCTCATTGAATAAGTAACTTCGGATGGTTCATAGCCTGAAAATTTTACAAGCATTTCAATAGCACTATCCATAAAAACTTGAAGCATAGTTGTTTCTGAAGCGGATATAAAAGTTCCAAATCCTAAAAATACAGCTAAGTCAGATACTGAAAGACCTGTTACAGGTGCTCTTTCAGAAGTTTTAACGGCATTTGCCATTACCCAATTTACTTTTCCATTTCTTAAAGTGTGCCTAATCATCTTAATTACTCCGCTTTATCGGCTTTAATTTCGGCCTTTGTTCTGCGCTTGCGTTTTTTAGTTTCGCTAGGCTTTAATTCTTTAATTTCTATATCTTTATTATCTGAATTATTTGCTTGAGGTCCGCCTTTGGTTTCTTTAACTTCTATGGATTTGTTTTCACTAAATAATACAGCTCTTCCAGAACTTATAAGCTCTTTGCATCTTAAATTACAATTAACTTCCACAACCTCACCTCTTTTTACAGTTCCTTCAAGTCCAACCCAGCTTCTTTTTGAAATCAATTTGCTCATTATTTTTTCCTCTATGTGTGATTTTAAGTATAAAAAAAATTGGTAGTATAAGTTCATTATACTACCAATTTAATATTACTTCAAGTTAAAATTAAACAGTTTCTACAAAAGACCCCTTAACAAGAGCTTTAGGTCGATCAACAGTAAGTGCTACACGCTCTTCACCTAGGATAACTTGCGCATTCTTGATAAACAAATCGGCATGACTGTCAGAAATACGGATATTTGACATTTGACGATCCCATAGTGTAACGGCCATATCAAAATTACCTAGCAAGAAGTCACCAGCATCAATTGCGGTTGTTTCTATAAGCGGAATCTTGAACAACTGCGGAATTCCTGTTGCGTTCAAATACCACATGTAAATGTAATCGCCGTTATCATTCTTGGTAAGCTCTATAGTTTCCCAATCAACCGGATTAACCATGATTGCGGTAACAGGATACTCACTAAGTTTGGCAAGAGTAATTGCTTTACGAATGTGGGTAATGAAGTCGTCGGTAGGTGCACGAGTTCCAACGTCTTGAACACCAGCAGTGTTAAAGATACCTGTTAATGTTCCGCCTGTTCCGTCGCCATAAAGAATTTGCTTATCTTCTTCAAGCTTAAGACCATAGCTTAAACGACCGTCAATGTATCCTCTAAGCATTGCGGCATCTTCAAGAACCTGACGTGAAGCGATAACATAGTGAGCAATTGTTTTAACCGCTGCTGTCTTCTCTTCAAGAACAAGACCTGACTGATTTTTAACAGCTAGCTCGCCGTTTTGCGGCCCGGCCTGATTATCAAATCCGCCTTGGTCGACATAGTAATCAATTGATCCTGAATTAGTCGTTTGAACGTTCATGAAATCACGCAAATGGACAGTCCTATCTGCTGGGTCACGTATAATACCCATTCTACGCTGTGATAAAGCAACAACTCCAGCTGATCCAGCAGCAGACGTTATATCTTTAACTTCTACGGCGTCAACTTTAGTGCTTCCAGTGTTTTGGGCTGACTTATATTGAGCAGATTCTACGAAAATTTCACCGGCTGATTTAAATTCAACAGGGGCTGAAGATTCAATGCGACCTTGCTTTTTCTCAAGGTTCTCAATACGCTCTGAAGCTGATTTGAGTTCTTTGGTTGTTTCGGCAGAAGCAATACCAGCGTCTTTAATTTCTTGAGTCTGACGACCAATCAACTGTTTTACTTCATTGTTAGCATTATCAATGCTTTCTTTTAATTCCTTGTAATCCATAATATTTTACCTTTTTAAGTTTTGAGACACGTTTATTATACTCTATTTATAAATGAGTGCTTAATAGCGGCTCACCTTACTAACGCGGCTCACTTTGTGTGAGTGCTTTGAGTATATTACAATTATACCAAAAGATTTTTACCACGTCATTTCCAAATCAATAAATTTTTGAGGTTGCGTATTCAAATCTATTTTTAATCAGATTTTTAAGCTCATTAACCTCATCTTCTTTACGTTTTAATTCTTTAGCTTCATCTTCTTTAAGCTTTAATTCAGTATCTTTATCTTCATTTTCTTTATTAGCTTTTTCTTTTGCTTTTGCATTTTCAAGCGATATATCAAAATCTTCTTTTAAATCTGTAATAATTGCAGCTTCATTTGCTGGAAAAGTAACAAGACTAAATTCCATTAATTTAACTTCAAAGATATGACGAATGCCCTTATCATCAATCTCATATTTACCGCCGGGGATTGAAAATCCTATAGAAAATTTATCAAGAACCTTGTCTTTTACAAGTTGTAAGTCATCATTTCCCTGCGTTGTTTTTGAGATATAAGCCTTAACGTATAGGCCTTTTTCATCCTCATACATTTCTACAGGCTTTCCTATGAGCGTCATATGTTGAGACATAAGCTTTATCTGACCTAACGGAAATCTTTCCTTGATTGATTTCAAAAAGGCACCTCTGTGAATTATGTCATCAACCTGATCTAAATCCCAGGTTGCAGCATATCCGCAAACCGTTCTTCCTTCCATGTCAATATCCATATCTTTAAAGCTATATGTTTTTGTAATTGGAACAGTATTTGATTTCAAATCTAAAGGTAGTTTTCCAGACTCTGCAAGATCTAACGTTTGAGATATCGCTTTTTCAAGATCAATACCTTTTTCTAAACCTAGACTAATAGCTTTTGATATTGCTGATTTCATTTTATCATCGAACATTTTTTATTTCTCCTGGTTTTATTTAGTTTTATATTATATATATTAACACATTTTAAAATCATTTTCGACTCAAGCAAGCACATCTCCACGCCCGCACCTACAATGTATAACGTTTCCTGCGTCTCCAGCTGGATCACCTGGATACATAAGAACGCCGCCGCTATTTAAAAAGAAATCATTTGTATCAACGGTTTCTCCGTCTGCCGCAATGTGATCAAATACATCATCTCTAGTTCTAGCATCAATTGACGATATCCATTCCTTTTTAAGTCTTAAAGCGCTTGCTTCTGCCCCCGCTTGGGTTCCAAAATTATATGCCGCATGTGATTCAGTTCTTGATATCATCATACTTCTATATTTTGAAATCCTCGGAGCTATTTCCCTTATTCCTAAGGCTATTTCATCAACTGAAAACCCTGCTGCAACCCCAGTTGAAATCCTGTTTTTTACATATTGTATTGTTGTTTGTGTTAATCCTGAAACCCTGGCTAAAGCTTGTAAAGAAATAAATGACTGAACAGCGTCCATAAACTCATCCTGAATATCATTTTTTCTTATATAACCAGCTCCGTGAGTGCATTTTGCTGCGCCAATTATTCTTTCACCGCCTATAATAGCGCCTCTTCTAAATCCTCTTTCCAAAACTTCAGATAATTTGTCTTCATGTTTTGTTAATTCAAATCCAAAAAGTTCTGTGCTTTCAGTCTGTTTATATACGTCAGATAGTTTTAATAATGCTCTTTTAATCTCTTTATCAATAGGATTAACCATAGAATTAGCAATTTTTGACTGTGTGGCTTGCTGAATACGCCTTTCTTCCTGTCTGCTATTACCAGTCAAAAGACGTTTTTTTCCAGCTTTTATAATCATTCGTTATAACCAATGTCTGTATTTTCGTTTGAAATCAAACCATTTATCTCATCATCTGTAAGATAAGGTATTGATAGCTTTAAAAGCTTTGCTGCTTGTTCTGAAGTCATTTCACCCATAGAAACTTTTGAAACTACAGATGATATTCTATCAAAATCCTCATCAGACATACGGGCACCACCCTCAATACTGGCATTTTCACCATCTTCGATGGTGGACAAGTTATTGTCTGTCTTAGCTCCAGGGCTAGGGGCAAACGTGGTTGGCATTAGAGAGCCCTGTAGATACCCTACATTCATTCCCTGAACGTTCTCTATATCAAGGTTCATTTCCAATCTCTTGTTTATTACAGACAAAGGAACACCCATTGAAAACAAATCTTTTGCAGAAGCTAACTTTTCAGTTAAAGAATCTTGCAACGCCGAAATATTAGTAGTATCAAAAAATAATCTTAAGTTATCTCCAGATTTTAAAAATCTTCTTGTAAGCTGGTCAGCAATATCGGCCAGACTAGGTAGCATTGAATCCCTCCAAAAAATCTTGCGAGCGGTTTCGATATTTGCATAATTAGCTTTATCAAGAATACCGACTAGAGGCGGCGGAACGTCAAGGACTGCGCAAATCTCTTCACGTGTCATTTTTCGACCTTGCATGAAGTCCAGGTCGGCCATTGACTGACTCATCTGTTCAAATTTCGCATTGGCAACAACCCACGGACCCCTTGCGTGATCACTTCCAGAATAATTTTCAGCAACTTGCCTAGAGGCTTCCTCCCATTCGTCCGGCCCAATATCACCTTCCATTGTGAATACACCGTCTGGAATTCCACGATTTTGCATTGAAATTTTCTGCCATTTTGCAGCTTCATTATCAATATCAACAGCTTTTGAGCCCGCTGTCATTGCCGCCATACCAGAAAAAATATTATCTGGATGAGTGCTTTTTAGATGAAGTATTTCTGACGGATCAATTGTTTTTACTGATCCATTCCTATTTGTATATTTAAATTCCACTATTTCATTATTTTTTACAACCGGGGAAGTAGAACCGATATGAAGCGGCCAAACTTCTAGCGGAACTTTTCCACCTTTTCCGCCTAACGTGACTTTACCGAAAAATTCACCTTGAATATCAAATTGACCTTGGATAATTTTTATTAATTGTGCACCTGTCACGCCTGGACAAGGATTTTCAAGCAATTTTTTTAAAGGGTGCTGGCCAATAAAATCTTTATAGCCCAACTCTTTTTGGAACTCTTGAAGAATTAACGGAACGCTTCCTACTGCTTGCATTTTCTTTCTTATGCACGCAAAAACCCATGAATTTCCTTCATAACCTTCTAAAAGCATTTGCTGGGTTCCCGGCTTTGTCCAGGTTGCCTTAGATGTAGTTTCAAAAACATCACTAGATTTTATAAAATTAGGCTTAGAAGAAGCTTTGTTTCTATTTGGTTTAATGTTTTTTTGCATAAATGTTAATTTAGCCGACATAAATTGTCCTCAATTTTGTAAGTTCTTGTGGTGTAATTTCAGAAAAAATATACTGAAAAGATATTTTAGCAGATGAATTTCCTGTGTTAGTTAATCTTACTGCAAAGGTTGAATCTGGAGGATAAATTAATATTGCTCCATCTGAACCTCCGGATAATCCTCCAGACTTATTTTGTGATGATCCTGCTATAAAATCTGTGGCTACAACTGCTTCACCTGTTAGGGTTCCTCCTAAATATATTTCAGCAGTATTTCCATAAGCTGGCTCTCCCAATCTGGTATTTCTTATTGTTTGTAATATACCGCCTGATAAAAACCCGCCTGATAAGACTTCTATATCCCAAAAGTTAGCACTAACAGTAATATTTCTAGCAAATTGAGAAACGTGATTACTTCCAGTTTTAATAACAAATAATCTTGAGGTGTTTGAATTTACAGTTGCTACAGTTTGTATAAAGTTAAGTCTTCCAACCAATGCTAATTCTGAAGCATTAGAAAAAAAATCCAAAATTGTTTTTTGTGAGTTATTTATAATATCACTATCTTCTGTAATTTGCCTTCCAGTTTTAGCTGGAATTTCATTTAATCTTTGAGTATTAGTCCTAGTTGCCATTACCTTGCCCGCCCTATAAATGTTTTTTTGCGTTTTTCGTTTAGCATATTAAAAGCTCCTGAACTAGCATCTACTTGGTCATCGTGACCTTTTTCTGAACCATCAAAAACCTCAAGCTCTTTAATATAATCTGGATTCCAAACACGATCTCTAACTA
>JGI1221J13441_10000452_pt1 | contig 18823 bp, 7 predicted proteins | sample LakVidmifraction_4_FD_13441 | JGI IMG/M metagenome (IMG submission 13441) | reverse complement strand
AAGATTATTAGATGAAGTTAGTTAGCGAAGTCCAGATTGTACCAGTCAAACCCAGTAATGGCTTGGTTGGGTTTGCAAGTTTTGTATTATGCGAAGCCGTTTATTGCGGCTCTATAGGCATATTTACCCGTCAAAGTGGTGGCTATAGACTAGTGTACCCAACTAGGAAAGTTCTAGGCAAAGACACAGGCGTATATTACCCAATAGGGCGTCAGGTCGGTCACGCAATAGAGGAAGCCGTAGTAATTAAACTTGAAGAAGTAGTGAGCAAAAATGATGATAGATACAGTGGTTCTGAATTTAGAATGGGGTAAAGATTTTGAAATTATGGAAGGTTGCTATAGGTTATTTTCGCCAGACGTAACAAATTATTTTAAACCGCCATACATTCAGTTTGGTGGACGAAAGGCCGTAAAGGCAAACAGGAACCCCACAGCCGAAGATAAACGAACGGGAAAGTATATGCCACGCCTAACACTTATCAAAGCGGTGCGTCGTGGCGGAATACAAACAATACTAAATATTGAGTTTTCAGCTCCTAAGATAATATTCAACGATAACTTTAATGAAACCACTGAAGATGACTTTGACTATCTGTGTGTTCAACTAGGCCGTAAACTTTACAATATGGGGGTTGTCGTTAAAAATACGGATACGATAAGGGATGCCTCCGTCAGCACTATACATTATGCCAAAAATATCACCCTAACCGACTACTCCACCACCTATGAAGTGTTATCTGAGATTGAAAAATGCAACTACACGACGAATAAGCAACTTGACCGTCAGAAGTATCGTGGCGGTGGCGAGGCTATCCACTACTACAGCAGTAAGTGGGGGTTATGTATTTACGACAAACTTAGCGAATACCAGAAGTCCAAAACTACAGAACGGGGCCTACTCGAAAAAGATAACTATTGCCAATTATCACTACTGAATGACAATCCCCTAGTGACTCCATTTCAAATGATACGCTTCGAAGCACGGTATATTAGTAGGCCGCAGATTAGTAGATCACTAAAAGAAATCGACGTAATACCGGAAAGCTTAACGCTTCGTAATTTATTCAAGGAAAATATAGCTCAAAAGATGCTTAAGCACGAACTAGCAAAGCTCCGTAGCACATACCCAGCAATCAACCTGACTGATAAGGAGCCGTCACAGTTATTCACGGAGCTATCCGTACAGAACCCCCAGGTTCAAATAGGCACAGTTATGCAGGCATTGGCGTACAAAGGCCTCCTAGCGACCACAGGAAGCCGTGACGTACGTAAAATGGGTAACTTCTCTAGCCAGCAGTGGTACAACTTAAACAAAAAAATAAATGCATTGAACTTCGAAAGACGGAAGTTAAAAAGCTTTGACGTGATAGAAGATCAGATTGAAGAATTTAAACCAGTTCGACTGCAAAGGTATTTAGATAAGTGATAAGGAATGATATATAATGATTACTATGCTAGATAGCAAATTCTATAAAATTGAAGATGTTTGCGAGTTATTACAGGTCAGCAAAATAACTATTTATCGCTGGATTAAGTCAGATAAAATAACTGCCTACAAAATCGGTAAATCATATCTGTTCAAGATCAGCGATATATACAAATTAATTGAAGATAGTAAGGTAGATAATGGTTAGTAAAGCTATCATCTTCGCCCGTGTATCTACCAAGCGTCAAGAAAATGAAGGGCTATCACTAGAGGAAATACAGTTACCCCGTGCTAGGGACTATGCTCGTGACAATAACTTGAATGTAGTTAAAGAATTTAAGATTAGCGAAACAGGCAGCGAGTACAAAACACGTAATAAATTCAATGAAATGGTTACGTACGCAAAGAAGAATAGCATTAGCGACATAGTAACGTTTCGAGTAGACCGTATGACCCGTAACTTTCGTGATAGTGTACTGATTGACGAACTACGCACGAAGCACAAGGTGCGCTTGCATTTTATTGACGACAGGCTCGTGCTTACGCAAGAAAGCCGATCTAACGAAATTATCCAATGGGACTTCAAGGTTATGTTTGCTAAATCACAGCTGGAGCGTATCAAAGAAGACGGTATGAACACTAAGATGTCGAAGTTAGAGCGTGGCGAACTGCCGTGGTCAGCTCCGTATGGCTACAAGAACGTTACGCTAGGCTCACGTAACAAGTCCGTACATACTAATGATTTTACAAGCGAGGTAGTAAAGGTGATGTATAGGCACTTTGCTACTGGAGCGTACTCGTGTGAAAGCTTGCGTCGTAAGGTTAATAAAGAACTAAGCACAAACCTTTCTAAGAGCCGTATACACGACATACTACGAGATAAGTTTTATGTCGGTGTGATAATAGACAAAAAAGGTGGTGGCAAAGAGTATATCCATAGCTACCAACAGATTATCAGTCGTGACTTGTTTGATGCGGTCCAGAATGTATTAGACGGCAATAGGCTTGGCAAGCGTCGTTTTGTTGGCGTACCTTTCATCTATCGTGGATTGATTACCTGTGCCGATTGCGGCTGTGCAGTCACTACCGAATATCGAGAAAAGAAACAGCAGAACGGCAATAAACATAGCTACCACTTCTATCACTGTACAAACTCACTTAAATCTCACAAGAAAATAACCTATATTACAGAAGACGGCCTAACGGACCAGTTCAAGAAAGTCTTTCAGGCTTTTAAACAGATACCGGCAGACGAAATAGAGCGACTGCAAGTAGGGCTACAATCAGCTCATAAAGACGAAAACCGTTTTCAAGACGATATGATGAAAAAGCTACGTCAAGACAACGACAGCTACCAGCACCGTATACGTGTGGCGTTCGACGCAATGACAGGCGGTAGTATTACTCCAGATGATTATACGGAAAACAAGACACGTTACGATCAAGAAATAAGTCGTATCAAACAGCAAATTGAAAGGTATGAAGAAGCAGATAAAAGTTTTTATGTAACTGCTACGTATCTGTTACAGCTATTCATACACGGCGAAAAGATATTTGAAGCAGCGTCAGACGAAGAAAAGCGTGAACTATTGAAACTATTGCTATCGAACCTCAAATTGAAAGGCAAAACGGTCCGTTTTACACCTAACGAACCGTTTGCTACTGTACTCAAATTGTCTGAAGGTTCTACTTGGCAGGGACTGAAGGACGCATTGTGTAACCCCGAATTACCCTTTGAGGTCATCACAGGCGTACTTAGGCCATTACTAGAAAAAGGTGGCTGTATGCCAGTATTTGCGTAGCTTTCACTTGCAAAGCATACGGCAAGCGCCCTACTGACCACTATCCAATAATTGCTGGATACGTGAGTAGTCCTTCTTTTCTCTTTTTAGTACTTTAATCTGCCACTTGCGGACGTTGATGATATATTGCGGCCTACTTAGAACAAACTCATTCAATATTTGCCAGGCGTCATCATATCGCTTCGCCTTATAGTAAAGTTCAACTAGTCGAAAATGCCATCTTACACCATTAAACTTTAGGCCGCCGTCAACCCAAAGCTTCTCCCAGAATAGGATTAACGTATCAAGATCTTCTTTGTGCTTTAATTCAGCCCTCGTAATGGCCTTGTGCTGTTTATCCTGCTGCGCCAACGTCCCTAGGTGACCGCTGTATCTGATAGCATTAATCACAGCTTGATCATAGCTCGTGGTCGAGTTATCTACGGTAACGTCAGCTAAAACTCTCTGAATAGCGGTAGGCTGGCTACTTGTTGCCTTTGGATGCTTAAATATACCCCAGAATGACATCAATACTCCTATTCTAAATACCGCTAAAGTCTACTCGTCAGCCTTCATAGTGCGCAACGTAGATAGTCCATATACAGCTAGGGTAAGGCTTAATGTCAGACCGACTAGTGACGTAGTCGTCGCATTAGCAATAGCAATTCTCGTGTTCGCATTATGCATCTTAGATTCACCCCTGAGGTAGTTACCATGCTCTTGGTAGTAGGCTTCGTCAACGGACGTGCCTGACACTGATTTAATCTCAGTCATCTCTGTCGCAGCAGACATCATAATATCCCCAACCGACTTAGTGTTAATCTCGTTATTAACTGTAGTTAGGTTGAATATAAATATAACTGACAGTATTACACCTAGTAAAATAGCCACTATTCCCGTTGATTTTTTATTAACTTTGATTGACACTATAGCTCCTTAGTTAAGCAATTAATGGTAGTATTATCTTATCACATACGGCTACTACGCAATTATTGCGCTACTTTGTATAATAGACACAAAGGATACGAGGTTTTATGAAAGAAGAAATAGAAGAACTAACTAGATTATTTGAAGTAGGTAAAAATGCCAACGATCAGTTTGACCAATTATTCGAAACGTTGGTCCCAAAGCGGCTGCCTAATTTTCTAAAGACACCTCAAGTAGAAATTGGCAAACATGGCTTTTCTTATACACGCCATTCAGACTCCGAACCTGAGCACAAACGACTTGTAGAATTTCTGGAAACTATTAAAAAGCACACCGACAACTGGGTAAATGATGTAAACACCGTGCTGACCAAGACCGAAAAGACACGTTACCGCTTACAGTTTAACGACCCACAGGGTATGGGTTCTATCGTGTACGTGGGTGAGATCACAGATAATGAAAGTAGGCTTATCGATGTTATAAACGACTTTTCAAGACACATAGATGAATTGCGCAAGATTATCATTGATTACGAAGCTACTAGCGAACAGACACCACAGACTACAGAGCAAGCCGTAGAGCCAGCTAGCTACGACCCAAAAACACGCACTATATTCTTTGCTGATGAAGCTATACGCTTTAATAAAAATGCCGAATATCAATCAGCGATATGCAGCCTTATATTTAAGAAGCCAGAAGCAACGTGGGGACTAAAAGACTTTCTTAGCGTCTGGGATACCCAATATGACTATTTACCCGATCTACAGAAGCCTAGTGACTGGAATAAAGTGTACGAAATTATTAAAAAAATGAATATGCGTGTAGCAAGCGCCACCGGTATTAAGGACCTCTTCAAACTGTCTACCAAGTCGGTTCGTTTGAACCCGAAATACATCACTCAGTCTAAAAAACGGCCTTAATAAGGCTAAACTGCTATTTCATACCATTAGAGTATGGACCAGCAGCAAAACAATATAAAAGCACAGGCCGCCAAGAACGACCCTATGCTTCGTTTGGCTGAACTACTGGTTAAAGTTAATAAACGAGAAAAAGTAGTAAAAGACCCTACAGAAAGATTATTAGATGAAGTTAGTTAGCGAAGTCCAGATTGTACCAGTCAAACCCAGTAATGGCTTGGTTGGGTTTGCAAGTTTTGTATTATGCGAAGCCGTTTATTGCGGCTCTATAGGCATATTTACCCGTCAAAGTGGTGGCTATAGACTAGTGTACCCAACTAGGAAAGTTCTAGGCAAAGACACAGGCGTATATTACCCAATAGGGCGTCAGGTCGGTCACGCAATAGAGGAAGCCGTAGTAATTAAACTTGAAGAAGTAGTGAGCAAAAATGATGATAGATACAGTGGTTCTGAATTTAGAATGGGGTAAAGATTTTGAAATTATGGAAGGTTGCTATAGGTTATTTTCGCCAGACGTAACAAATTATTTTAAACCGCCATACATTCAGTTTGGTGGACGAAAGGCCGTAAAGGCAAACAGGAACCCCACAGCCGAAGATAAACGAACGGGAAAGTATATGCCACGCCTAACACTTATCAAAGCGGTGCGTCGTGGCGGAATACAAACAATACTAAATATTGAGTTTTCAGCTCCTAAGATAATATTCAACGATAACTTTAATGAAACCACTGAAGATGACTTTGACTATCTGTGTGTTCAACTAGGCCGTAAACTTTACAATATGGGGGTTGTCGTTAAAAATACGGATACGATAAGGGATGCCTCCGTCAGCACTATACATTATGCCAAAAATATCACCCTAACCGACTACTCCACCACCTATGAAGTGTTATCTGAGATTGAAAAATGCAACTACACGACGAATAAGCAACTTGACCGTCAGAAGTATCGTGGCGGTGGCGAGGCTATCCACTACTACAGCAGTAAGTGGGGGTTATGTATTTACGACAAACTTAGCGAATACCAGAAGTCCAAAACTACAGAACGGGGCCTACTCGAAAAAGATAACTATTGCCAATTATCACTACTGAATGACAATCCCCTAGTGACTCCATTTCAAATGATACGCTTCGAAGCACGGTATATTAGTAGGCCGCAGATTAGTAGATCACTAAAAGAAATCGACGTAATACCGGAAAGCTTAACGCTTCGTAATTTATTCAAGGAAAATATAGCTCAAAAGATGCTTAAGCACGAACTAGCAAAGCTCCGTAGCACATACCCAGCAATCAACCTGACTGATAAGGAGCCGTCACAGTTATTCACGGAGCTATCCGTACAGAACCCCCAGGTTCAAATAGGCACAGTTATGCAGGCATTGGCGTACAAAGGCCTCCTAGCGACCACAGGAAGCCGTGACGTACGTAAAATGGGTAACTTCTCTAGCCAGCAGTGGTACAACTTAAACAAAAAAATAAATGCATTGAACTTCGAAAGACGGAAGTTAAAAAGCTTTGACGTGATAGAAGATCAGATTGAAGAATTTAAACCAGTTCGACTGCAAAGGTATTTAGATAAGTGATAAGGAATGATATATAATGATTACTATGCTAGATAGCAAATTCTATAAAATTGAAGATGTTTGCGAGTTATTACAGGTCAGCAAAATAACTATTTATCGCTGGATTAAGTCAGATAAAATAACTGCCTACAAAATCGGTAAATCATATCTGTTCAAGATCAGCGATATATACAAATTAATTGAAGATAGTAAGGTAGATAATGGTTAGTAAAGCTATCATCTTCGCCCGTGTATCTACCAAGCGTCAAGAAAATGAAGGGCTATCACTAGAGGAAATACAGTTACCCCGTGCTAGGGACTATGCTCGTGACAATAACTTGAATGTAGTTAAAGAATTTAAGATTAGCGAAACAGGCAGCGAGTACAAAACACGTAATAAATTCAATGAAATGGTTACGTACGCAAAGAAGAATAGCATTAGCGACATAGTAACGTTTCGAGTAGACCGTATGACCCGTAACTTTCGTGATAGTGTACTGATTGACGAACTACGCACGAAGCACAAGGTGCGCTTGCATTTTATTGACGACAGGCTCGTGCTTACGCAAGAAAGCCGATCTAACGAAATTATCCAATGGGACTTCAAGGTTATGTTTGCTAAATCACAGCTGGAGCGTATCAAAGAAGACGGTATGAACACTAAGATGTCGAAGTTAGAGCGTGGCGAACTGCCGTGGTCAGCTCCGTATGGCTACAAGAACGTTACGCTAGGCTCACGTAACAAGTCCGTACATACTAATGATTTTACAAGCGAGGTAGTAAAGGTGATGTATAGGCACTTTGCTACTGGAGCGTACTCGTGTGAAAGCTTGCGTCGTAAGGTTAATAAAGAACTAAGCACAAACCTTTCTAAGAGCCGTATACACGACATACTACGAGATAAGTTTTATGTCGGTGTGATAATAGACAAAAAAGGTGGTGGCAAAGAGTATATCCATAGCTACCAACAGATTATCAGTCGTGACTTGTTTGATGCGGTCCAGAATGTATTAGACGGCAATAGGCTTGGCAAGCGTCGTTTTGTTGGCGTACCTTTCATCTATCGTGGATTGATTACCTGTGCCGATTGCGGCTGTGCAGTCACTACCGAATATCGAGAAAAGAAACAGCAGAACGGCAATAAACATAGCTACCACTTCTATCACTGTACAAACTCACTTAAATCTCACAAGAAAATAACCTATATTACAGAAGACGGCCTAACGGACCAGTTCAAGAAAGTCTTTCAGGCTTTTAAACAGATACCGGCAGACGAAATAGAGCGACTGCAAGTAGGGCTACAATCAGCTCATAAAGACGAAAACCGTTTTCAAGACGATATGATGAAAAAGCTACGTCAAGACAACGACAGCTACCAGCACCGTATACGTGTGGCGTTCGACGCAATGACAGGCGGTAGTATTACTCCAGATGATTATACGGAAAACAAGACACGTTACGATCAAGAAATAAGTCGTATCAAACAGCAAATTGAAAGGTATGAAGAAGCAGATAAAAGTTTTTATGTAACTGCTACGTATCTGTTACAGCTATTCATACACGGCGAAAAGATATTTGAAGCAGCGTCAGACGAAGAAAAGCGTGAACTATTGAAACTATTGCTATCGAACCTCAAATTGAAAGGCAAAACGGTCCGTTTTACACCTAACGAACCGTTTGCTACTGTACTCAAATTGTCTGAAGGTTCTACTTGGCAGGGACTGAAGGACGCATTGTGTAACCCCGAATTACCCTTTGAGGTCATCACAGGCGTACTTAGGCCATTACTAGAAAAAGGTGGCTGTATGCCAGTATTTGCGTAGCTTTCACTTGCAAAGCATACGGCAAGCGCCCTACTGACCACTATCCAATAATTGCTGGATACGTGAGTAGTCCTTCTTTTCTCTTTTTAGTACTTTAATCTGCCACTTGCGGACGTTGATGATATATTGCGGCCTACTTAGAACAAACTCATTCAATATTTGCCAGGCGTCATCATATCGCTTCGCCTTATAGTAAAGTTCAACTAGTCGAAAATGCCATCTTACACCATTAAACTTTAGGCCGCCGTCAACCCAAAGCTTCTCCCAGAATAGGATTAACGTATCAAGATCTTCTTTGTGCTTTAATTCAGCCCTCGTAATGGCCTTGTGCTGTTTATCCTGCTGCGCCAACGTCCCTAGGTGACCGCTGTATCTGATAGCATTAATCACAGCTTGATCATAGCTCGTGGTCGAGTTATCTACGGTAACGTCAGCTAAAACTCTCTGAATAGCGGTAGGCTGGCTACTTGTTGCCTTTGGATGCTTAAATATACCCCAGAATGACATCAATACTCCTATTCTAAATACCGCTAAAGTCTACTCGTCAGCCTTCATAGTGCGCAACGTAGATAGTCCATATACAGCTAGGGTAAGGCTTAATGTCAGACCGACTAGTGACGTAGTCGTCGCATTAGCAATAGCAATTCTCGTGTTCGCATTATGCATCTTAGATTCACCCCTGAGGTAGTTACCATGCTCTTGGTAGTAGGCTTCGTCAACGGACGTGCCTGACACTGATTTAATCTCAGTCATCTCTGTCGCAGCAGACATCATAATATCCCCAACCGACTTAGTGTTAATCTCGTTATTAACTGTAGTTAGGTTGAATATAAATATAACTGACAGTATTACACCTAGTAAAATAGCCACTATTCCCGTTGATTTTTTATTAACTTTGATTGACACTATAGCTCCTTAGTTAAGCAATTAATGGTAGTATTATCTTATCACATACGGCTACTACGCAATTATTGCGCTACTTTGTATAATAGACACAAAGGATACGAGGTTTTATGAAAGAAGAAATAGAAGAACTAACTAGATTATTTGAAGTAGGTAAAAATGCCAACGATCAGTTTGACCAATTATTCGAAACGTTGGTCCCAAAGCGGCTGCCTAATTTTCTAAAGACACCTCAAGTAGAAATTGGCAAACATGGCTTTTCTTATACACGCCATTCAGACTCCGAACCTGAGCACAAACGACTTGTAGAATTTCTGGAAACTATTAAAAAGCACACCGACAACTGGGTAAATGATGTAAACACCGTGCTGACCAAGACCGAAAAGACACGTTACCGCTTACAGTTTAACGACCCACAGGGTATGGGTTCTATCGTGTACGTGGGTGAGATCACAGATAATGAAAGTAGGCTTATCGATGTTATAAACGACTTTTCAAGACACATAGATGAATTGCGCAAGATTATCATTGATTACGAAGCTACTAGCGAACAGACACCACAGACTACAGAGCAAGCCGTAGAGCCAGCTAGCTACGACCCAAAAACACGCACTATATTCTTTGCTGATGAAGCTATACGCTTTAATAAAAATGCCGAATATCAATCAGCGATATGCAGCCTTATATTTAAGAAGCCAGAAGCAACGTGGGGACTAAAAGACTTTCTTAGCGTCTGGGATACCCAATATGACTATTTACCCGATCTACAGAAGCCTAGTGACTGGAATAAAGTGTACGAAATTATTAAAAAAATGAATATGCGTGTAGCAAGCGCCACCGGTATTAAGGACCTCTTCAAACTGTCTACCAAGTCGGTTCGTTTGAACCCGAAATACATCACTCAGTCTAAAAAACGGCCTTAATAAGGCTAAACTGCTATTTCATACCATTAGAGTATGGACCAGCAGCAAAACAATATAAAAGCACAGGCCGCCAAGAACGACCCTATGCTTCGTTTGGCTGAACTACTGGTTAAAGTTAATAAACGAGAAAAAGTAGTAAAAGACCCTACAGAAAGATTATTAGATGAAGTTAGTTAGCGAAGTCCAGATTGTACCAGTCAAACCCAGTAATGGCTTGGTTGGGTTTGCAAGTTTTGTATTATGCGAAGCCGTTTATTGCGGCTCTATAGGCATATTTACCCGTCAAAGTGGTGGCTATAGACTAGTGTACCCAACTAGGAAAGTTCTAGGCAAAGACACAGGCGTATATTACCCAATAGGGCGTCAGGTCGGTCACGCAATAGAGGAAGCCGTAGTAATTAAACTTGAAGAAGTAGTGAGCAAAAATGATGATAGATACAGTGGTTCTGAATTTAGAATGGGGTAAAGATTTTGAAATTATGGAAGGTTGCTATAGGTTATTTTCGCCAGACGTAACAAATTATTTTAAACCGCCATACATTCAGTTTGGTGGACGAAAGGCCGTAAAGGCAAACAGGAACCCCACAGCCGAAGATAAACGAACGGGAAAGTATATGCCACGCCTAACACTTATCAAAGCGGTGCGTCGTGGCGGAATACAAACAATACTAAATATTGAGTTTTCAGCTCCTAAGATAATATTCAACGATAACTTTAATGAAACCACTGAAGATGACTTTGACTATCTGTGTGTTCAACTAGGCCGTAAACTTTACAATATGGGGGTTGTCGTTAAAAATACGGATACGATAAGGGATGCCTCCGTCAGCACTATACATTATGCCAAAAATATCACCCTAACCGACTACTCCACCACCTATGAAGTGTTATCTGAGATTGAAAAATGCAACTACACGACGAATAAGCAACTTGACCGTCAGAAGTATCGTGGCGGTGGCGAGGCTATCCACTACTACAGCAGTAAGTGGGGGTTATGTATTTACGACAAACTTAGCGAATACCAGAAGTCCAAAACTACAGAACGGGGCCTACTCGAAAAAGATAACTATTGCCAATTATCACTACTGAATGACAATCCCCTAGTGACTCCATTTCAAATGATACGCTTCGAAGCACGGTATATTAGTAGGCCGCAGATTAGTAGATCACTAAAAGAAATCGACGTAATACCGGAAAGCTTAACGCTTCGTAATTTATTCAAGGAAAATATAGCTCAAAAGATGCTTAAGCACGAACTAGCAAAGCTCCGTAGCACATACCCAGCAATCAACCTGACTGATAAGGAGCCGTCACAGTTATTCACGGAGCTATCCGTACAGAACCCCCAGGTTCAAATAGGCACAGTTATGCAGGCATTGGCGTACAAAGGCCTCCTAGCGACCACAGGAAGCCGTGACGTACGTAAAATGGGTAACTTCTCTAGCCAGCAGTGGTACAACTTAAACAAAAAAATAAATGCATTGAACTTCGAAAGACGGAAGTTAAAAAGCTTTGACGTGATAGAAGATCAGATTGAAGAATTTAAACCAGTTCGACTGCAAAGGTATTTAGATAAGTGATAAGGAATGATATATAATGATTACTATGCTAGATAGCAAATTCTATAAAATTGAAGATGTTTGCGAGTTATTACAGGTCAGCAAAATAACTATTTATCGCTGGATTAAGTCAGATAAAATAACTGCCTACAAAATCGGTAAATCATATCTGTTCAAGATCAGCGATATATACAAATTAATTGAAGATAGTAAGGTAGATAATGGTTAGTAAAGCTATCATCTTCGCCCGTGTATCTACCAAGCGTCAAGAAAATGAAGGGCTATCACTAGAGGAAATACAGTTACCCCGTGCTAGGGACTATGCTCGTGACAATAACTTGAATGTAGTTAAAGAATTTAAGATTAGCGAAACAGGCAGCGAGTACAAAACACGTAATAAATTCAATGAAATGGTTACGTACGCAAAGAAGAATAGCATTAGCGACATAGTAACGTTTCGAGTAGACCGTATGACCCGTAACTTTCGTGATAGTGTACTGATTGACGAACTACGCACGAAGCACAAGGTGCGCTTGCATTTTATTGACGACAGGCTCGTGCTTACGCAAGAAAGCCGATCTAACGAAATTATCCAATGGGACTTCAAGGTTATGTTTGCTAAATCACAGCTGGAGCGTATCAAAGAAGACGGTATGAACACTAAGATGTCGAAGTTAGAGCGTGGCGAACTGCCGTGGTCAGCTCCGTATGGCTACAAGAACGTTACGCTAGGCTCACGTAACAAGTCCGTACATACTAATGATTTTACAAGCGAGGTAGTAAAGGTGATGTATAGGCACTTTGCTACTGGAGCGTACTCGTGTGAAAGCTTGCGTCGTAAGGTTAATAAAGAACTAAGCACAAACCTTTCTAAGAGCCGTATACACGACATACTACGAGATAAGTTTTATGTCGGTGTGATAATAGACAAAAAAGGTGGTGGCAAAGAGTATATCCATAGCTACCAACAGATTATCAGTCGTGACTTGTTTGATGCGGTCCAGAATGTATTAGACGGCAATAGGCTTGGCAAGCGTCGTTTTGTTGGCGTACCTTTCATCTATCGTGGATTGATTACCTGTGCCGATTGCGGCTGTGCAGTCACTACCGAATATCGAGAAAAGAAACAGCAGAACGGCAATAAACATAGCTACCACTTCTATCACTGTACAAACTCACTTAAATCTCACAAGAAAATAACCTATATTACAGAAGACGGCCTAACGGACCAGTTCAAGAAAGTCTTTCAGGCTTTTAAACAGATACCGGCAGACGAAATAGAGCGACTGCAAGTAGGGCTACAATCAGCTCATAAAGACGAAAACCGTTTTCAAGACGATATGATGAAAAAGCTACGTCAAGACAACGACAGCTACCAGCACCGTATACGTGTGGCGTTCGACGCAATGACAGGCGGTAGTATTACTCCAGATGATTATACGGAAAACAAGACACGTTACGATCAAGAAATAAGTCGTATCAAACAGCAAATTGAAAGGTATGAAGAAGCAGATAAAAGTTTTTATGTAACTGCTACGTATCTGTTACAGCTATTCATACACGGCGAAAAGATATTTGAAGCAGCGTCAGACGAAGAAAAGCGTGAACTATTGAAACTATTGCTATCGAACCTCAAATTGAAAGGCAAAACGGTCCGTTTTACACCTAACGAACCGTTTGCTACTGTACTCAAATTGTCTGAAGGTTCTACTTGGCAGGGACTGAAGGACGCATTGTGTAACCCCGAATTACCCTTTGAGGTCATCACAGGCGTACTTAGGCCATTACTAGAAAAAGGTGGCTGTATGCCAGTATTTGCGTAGCTTTCACTTGCAAAGCATACGGCAAGCGCCCTACTGACCACTATCCAATAATTGCTGGATACGTGAGTAGTCCTTCTTTTCTCTTTTTAGTACTTTAATCTGCCACTTGCGGACGTTGATGATATATTGCGGCCTACTTAGAACAAACTCATTCAATATTTGCCAGGCGTCATCATATCGCTTCGCCTTATAGTAAAGTTCAACTAGTCGAAAATGCCATCTTACACCATTAAACTTTAGGCCGCCGTCAACCCAAAGCTTCTCCCAGAATAGGATTAACGTATCAAGATCTTCTTTGTGCTTTAATTCAGCCCTCGTAATGGCCTTGTGCTGTTTATCCTGCTGCGCCAACGTCCCTAGGTGACCGCTGTATCTGATAGCATTAATCACAGCTTGATCATAGCTCGTGGTCGAGTTATCTACGGTAACGTCAGCTAAAACTCTCTGAATAGCGGTAGGCTGGCTACTTGTTGCCTTTGGATGCTTAAATATACCCCAGAATGACATCAATACTCCTATTCTAAATACCGCTAAAGTCTACTCGTCAGCCTTCATAGTGCGCAACGTAGATAGTCCATATACAGCTAGGGTAAGGCTTAATGTCAGACCGACTAGTGACGTAGTCGTCGCATTAGCAATAGCAATTCTCGTGTTCGCATTATGCATCTTAGATTCACCCCTGAGGTAGTTACCATGCTCTTGGTAGTAGGCTTCGTCAACGGACGTGCCTGACACTGATTTAATCTCAGTCATCTCTGTCGCAGCAGACATCATAATATCCCCAACCGACTTAGTGTTAATCTCGTTATTAACTGTAGTTAGGTTGAATATAAATATAACTGACAGTATTACACCTAGTAAAATAGCCACTATTCCCGTTGATTTTTTATTAACTTTGATTGACACTATAGCTCCTTAGTTAAGCAATTAATGGTAGTATTATCTTATCACATACGGCTACTACGCAATTATTGCGCTACTTTGTATAATAGACACAAAGGATACGAGGTTTTATGAAAGAAGAAATAGAAGAACTAACTAGATTATTTGAAGTAGGTAAAAATGCCAACGATCAGTTTGACCAATTATTCGAAACGTTGGTCCCAAAGCGGCTGCCTAATTTTCTAAAGACACCTCAAGTAGAAATTGGCAAACATGGCTTTTCTTATACACGCCATTCAGACTCCGAACCTGAGCACAAACGACTTGTAGAATTTCTGGAAACTATTAAAAAGCACACCGACAACTGGGTAAATGATGTAAACACCGTGCTGACCAAGACCGAAAAGACACGTTACCGCTTACAGTTTAACGACCCACAGGGTATGGGTTCTATCGTGTACGTGGGTGAGATCACAGATAATGAAAGTAGGCTTATCGATGTTATAAACGACTTTTCAAGACACATAGATGAATTGCGCAAGATTATCATTGATTACGAAGCTACTAGCGAACAGACACCACAGACTACAGAGCAAGCCGTAGAGCCAGCTAGCTACGACCCAAAAACACGCACTATATTCTTTGCTGATGAAGCTATACGCTTTAATAAAAATGCCGAATATCAATCAGCGATATGCAGCCTTATATTTAAGAAGCCAGAAGCAACGTGGGGACTAAAAGACTTTCTTAGCGTCTGGGATACCCAATATGACTATTTACCCGATCTACAGAAGCCTAGTGACTGGAATAAAGTGTACGAAATTATTAAAAAAATGAATATGCGTGTAGCAAGCGCCACCGGTATTAAGGACCTCTTCAAACTGTCTACCAAGTCGGTTCGTTTGAACCCGAAATACATCACTCAGTCTAAAAAACGGCCTTAATAAGGCTAAACTGCTATTTCATACCATTAGAGTATGGACCAGCAGCAAAACAATATAAAAGCACAGGCCGCCAAGAACGACCCTATGCTTCGTTTGGCTGAACTACTGGTTAAAGTTAATAAACGAGAAAAAGTAGTAAAAGACCCTACAGAAAGATTATTAGATGAAGTTAGTTAGCGAAGTCCAGATTGTACCAGTCAAACCCAGTAATGGCTTGGTTGGGNTTGCAAGTTTTGTATTATGCGAAGCCGTTTATTGCGGCTCTATAGGCATATTTACCCGTCAAAGTGGTGGCTATAGACTAGTGTACCCAACTAGGAAAGTTCTAGGCAAAGACACAGGCGTATATTACCCAATAGGGCGTCAGGTCGGTCACGCAATAGAGGAAGCCGTAGTAATTAAACTTGAAGAAGTAGTGAGCAAAAATGATGATAGATACAGTGGTTCTGAATTTAGAATGGGGTAAAGATTTTGAAATTATGGAAGGTTGCTATAGGTTATTTTCGCCAGACGTAACAAATTATTTTAAACCGCCATACATTCAGTTTGGTGGACGAAAGGCCGTAAAGGCAAACAGGAACCCCACAGCCGAAGATAAACGAACGGGAAAGTATATGCCACGCCTAACACTTATCAAAGCGGTGCGTCGTGGCGGAATACAAACAATACTAAATATTGAGTTTTCAGCTCCTAAGATAATATTCAACGATAACTTTAATGAAACCACTGAAGATGACTTTGACTATCTGTGTGTTCAACTAGGCCGTAAACTTTACAATATGGGGGTTGTCGTTAAAAATACGGATACGATAAGGGATGCCTCCGTCAGCACTATACATTATGCCAAAAATATCACCCTAACCGACTACTCCACCACCTATGAAGTGTTATCTGAGATTGAAAAATGCAACTACACGACGAATAAGCAACTTGACCGTCAGAAGTATCGTGGCGGTGGCGAGGCTATCCACTACTACAGCAGTAAGTGGGGGTTATGTATTTACGACAAACTTAGCGAATACCAGAAGTCCAAAACTACAGAACGGGGCCTACTCGAAAAAGATAACTATTGCCAATTATCACTACTGAATGACAATCCCCTAGTGACTCCATTTCAAATGATACGCTTCGAAGCACGGTATATTAGTAGGCCGCAGATTAGTAGATCACTAAAAGAAATCGACGTAATACCGGAAAGCTTAACGCTTCGTAATTTATTCAAGGAAAATATAGCTCAAAAGATGCTTAAGCACGAACTAGCAAAGCTCCGTAGCACATACCCAGCAATCAACCTGACTGATAAGGAGCCGTCACAGTTATTCACGGAGCTATCCGTACAGAACCCCCAGGTTCAAATAGGCACAGTTATGCAGGCATTGGCGTACAAAGGCCTCCTAGCGACCACAGGAAGCCGTGACGTACGTAAAATGGGTAACTTCTCTAGCCAGCAGTGGTACAACTTAAACAAAAAAATAAATGCATTGAACTTCGAAAGACGGAAGTTAAAAAGCTTTGACGTGATAGAAGATCAGATTGAAGAATTTAAACCAGTTCGACTGCAAAGGTATTTAGATAAGTGATAAGGAATGATATATAATGATTACTATGCTAGATAGCAAATTCTATAAAATTGAAGATGTTTGCGAGTTATTACAGGTCAGCAAAATAACTATTTATCGCTGGATTAAGTCAGATAAAATAACTGCCTACAAAATCGGTAAATCATATCTGTTCAAGATCAGCGATATATACAAATTAATTGAAGATAGTAAGGTAGATAATGGTTAGTAAAGCTATCATCTTCGCCCGTGTATCTACCAAGCGTCAAGAAAATGAAGGGCTATCACTAGAGGAAATACAGTTACCCCGTGCTAGGGACTATGCTCGTGACAATAACTTGAATGTAGTTAAAGAATTTAAGATTAGCGAAACAGGCAGCGAGTACAAAACACGTAATAAATTCAATGAAATGGTTACGTACGCAAAGAAGAATAGCATTAGCGACATAGTAACGTTTCGAGTAGACCGTATGACCCGTAACTTTCGTGATAGTGTACTGATTGACGAACTACGCACGAAGCACAAGGTGCGCTTGCATTTTATTGACGACAGGCTCGTGCTTACGCAAGAAAGCCGATCTAACGAAATTATCCAATGGGACTTCAAGGTTATGTTTGCTAAATCACAGCTGGAGCGTATCAAAGAAGACGGTATGAACACTAAGATGTCGAAGTTAGAGCGTGGCGAACTGCCGTGGTCAGCTCCGTATGGCTACAAGAACGTTACGCTAGGCTCACGTAACAAGTCCGTACATACTAATGATTTTACAAGCGAGGTAGTAAAGGTGATGTATAGGCACTTTGCTACTGGAGCGTACTCGTGTGAAAGCTTGCGTCGTAAGGTTAATAAAGAACTAAGCACAAACCTTTCTAAGAGCCGTATACACGACATACTACGAGATAAGTTTTATGTCGGTGTGATAATAGACAAAAAAGGTGGTGGCAAAGAGTATATCCATAGCTACCAACAGATTATCAGTCGTGACTTGTTTGATGCGGTCCAGAATGTATTAGACGGCAATAGGCTTGGCAAGCGTCGTTTTGTTGGCGTACCTTTCATCTATCGTGGATTGATTACCTGTGCCGATTGCGGCTGTGCAGTCACTACCGAATATCGAGAAAAGAAACAGCAGAACGGCAATAAACATAGCTACCACTTCTATCACTGTACAAACTCACTTAAATCTCACAAGAAAATAACCTATATTACAGAAGACGGCCTAACGGACCAGTTCAAGAAAGTCTTTCAGGCTTTTAAACAGATACCGGCAGACGAAATAGAGCGACTGCAAGTAGGGCTACAATCAGCTCATAAAGACGAAAACCGTTTTCAAGACGATATGATGAAAAAGCTACGTCAAGACAACGACAGCTACCAGCACCGTATACGTGTGGCGTTCGACGCAATGACAGGCGGTAGTATTACTCCAGATGATTATACGGAAAACAAGACACGTTACGATCAAGAAATAAGTCGTATCAAACAGCAAATTGAAAGGTATGAAGAAGCAGATAAAAGTTTTTATGTAACTGCTACGTATCTGTTACAGCTATTCATACACGGCGAAAAGATATTTGAAGCAGCGTCAGACGAAGAAAAGCGTGAACTATTGAAACTATTGCTATCGAACCTCAAATTGAAAGGCAAAACGGTCCGTTTTACACCTAACGAACCGTTTGCTACTGTACTCAAATTGTCTGAAGGTTCTACTTGGCAGGGACTGAAGGACGCATTGTGTAACCCCGAATTACCCTTTGAGGTCATCACAGGCGTACTTAGGCCATTACTAGA
>JGI1221J13441_10000451_pt1 | contig 18829 bp, 14 predicted proteins | sample LakVidmifraction_4_FD_13441 | JGI IMG/M metagenome (IMG submission 13441) | reverse complement strand
TTGGTATTGTTTTTTTGCTTTTAGATTCAATAATTACTTTTTCCTGGAAACCAGTTTGTTCATCTATTTCAACAAGGTAGTTAACCCCTTTCTCCACATTATCAAATTCAATTTTACCTGCAAATTCAGAAACGATAACACCGTTAAATGGATCCCATTTACAAATAACATCACCTCTTTTAACTTTTTCTCCATCTTTAATAAAAATGGTGGAACCATAAGGAATGTTGTTTGTGCTTAAGGTTAATCCAGTTTTATCATCTATAACTTTTATTTCAGATGTTCTTGAAATTACAATGTTAATTGCATTTCCTTCATTGTCTTTACCCTCAACGGTTTTTAAGTCATCTATTGAAGCTGTTCCTGAAAGTCTTGCATTTAAACTATTTTCTTCTGAAATATTTCCTGCAACCCCTCCAACGTGAAATGTTCTCAATGTTAACTGTGTACCAGGTTCTCCAATTGACTGTGCCGCAACAACACCTACAGCTTCTCCAATTTGCACCATTTTTCTTGTTGATAAGCTATGCCCATAACATTTAGCGCAAATACCTTTTTTGGATTCACAAGTTAAAGCAGAACGAACTTCAACACCATCAACGGTTGAGTTTTCTATACGTTTGGCAATTTCAGTAGAAATTTCTTCTCCTGATTTTACCAATAACTCGTCAGTGATCGGATCTAAAACATCATGCAATGATACACGACCATCAAGTCTTTCACTTAATGATTCAACAATTTCATCATTCTTTTTAAGTGGTTCAACAAATAGACCTCTTAAAGTACCACAATCAACTTCGTTAATAATCACATCTTGCGAAACATCAACCAAACGACGTGTTAAGTAACCCGCATCGGCTGTTTTTAACGCTGTATCCGCCAAACCTTTACGTGCACCGTGTGTAGAAATAAAGTATTCAAGAATTGACAAACCTTCTTTAAAGTTTGACAAAATTGGATTTTCAATAATTTCTCCTCCACCTGATGAAGATTTTTTAGGTTTCGCCATCAATCCACGCATACCTGTTAACTGGCGAATTTGTTCTTTAGAACCCCTTGCACCAGAATCTAGCATCATAAAAACAGAGTTAAATCCTTGTTGGTCTTCACGCAAACGTTTCATTGAAAGTTCCGTTAAACGGTTGTTTGTAGAACCCCAAATATCAATTACCTGATTGTAACGCTCTTTATTTGTTAGCATCCCCATATTATAGTTTGCTCTAATAGCGTCAACTTGCTCATTTGCATTAGCAATCATTTGTTGTTTTTCCGGTGGGATAATAATATCTCCCAAACTGAACGATAAACCACCTTTAAAAGAAAATAGATAGCCCATATCCTTCATATCATCAAGGAATTTTCCGGTTGTTGGCACATCTGTCATTTTCAGAACTTGCCCAATAATATCTCGTAAGTTTTTCTTATTTAATACTTCATTGACATAACCTGCTTTTTCAGGTACCACTTCATTAAATAAAACCCTGCCTGTTGTTGTTTCAATTATTTGTGAAACCAATTCACCTTCCGCATTAAAATCTTTCGTTCTAACTTTTATAACCGCATTAAGTTCAACTGCTTTTTCGTTGAATGCAATGGTTACTTCTTCAGGAGAATAAAAAGTTAATCCTTCCCCTTTTACTTTATGTTCAGGAGTTGATTTTCTTTCTTTGGTCATGTAATACAATCCCAACACCATGTCTTGAGAAGGCACCGTAATAGGCGCTCCGTTTGCCGGATTTAGAATATTATGTGATGCTAACATCAATAATTGACATTCTAAAATAGCTTCAGGGCCTAATGGTAAATGTACTGCCATTTGATCACCATCAAAATCGGCATTAAATGCAGTACAAACCAATGGGTGTAACTGAATTGCTTTTCCTTCAATTAATTTTGGTTGAAAAGCCTGAATACCCAAACGGTGTAATGTTGGAGCGCGGTTTAGCAATACAGGATGTCCTTTTAAAACATTTTCTAAAATATCCCATACAACCGGTTCTCTTTTATCTATAATTTTCTTTGCAGATTTTACTGTTTTTACAATACCTCTTTCAATTAATTTTCTAATAACAAAAGGTTTGTACAATTCAGCTGCCATATCTTTTGGCAATCCGCATTCGAATAATTTTAATCCTGGTCCAACAACAATTACAGAACGTGCAGAATAATCAACACGTTTCCCCAATAAGTTTTGACGGAAACGTCCTTGCTTACCTTTTAAGGAATCTGATAATGATTTTAACGGACGGTTTGATTCTGTTTTTACTGCAGAAGATTTACGCGTATTGTCAAATAATGAATCCACAGATTCCTGCAACATACGTTTTTCATTACGTAAAATTACCTCAGGCGCTTTTATTTCAACCAATCTTTTTAAACGATTGTTTCTAATAATTACTCTTCGGTATAAATCATTTAAATCGGAAGTGGCAAAACGGCCACCATCCAACGGCACCAGTGGACGTAATTCTGGCGGTGTCACCGGAACTACTTTCATAATCATCCATTCCGGACGATTCTCTCTGTTTTTGCCTGCATCTCTAAAAGCTTCAACAACGTTTAATCTTTTTAATGCTTCCGTTTTACGTTGTTTAGATGTTTCTGTGTTTGCTTTATGACGAAGTTCATAAGACAATTCATCTAAATTGATACGGTTAAATAAATCAATTAAACATTCAGCACCCATTTTAGCGACGAACTTATCCGGGTCATTATCGTCTAAATATCTATTTTCAACAGGAAATGATTCAAGAATATCCAAATATTCTTCTTCCGTTAAAAAATCCATTTTTTGCAATGGTTCTCCGGCAGCATTTGTAGCTCCGGCAGGTTGAATAACTACATAACGCTCGTAGTAAATAATCATGTCTAACTTTTTTGAAGGCAACCCTAAAAGGTAACCCATTTTGTTAGGCAATGATCTAAAATACCAGATATGAGCAACAGGAACAACCAAATTAATGTGTCCTACTCTGTCTCTACGAACTTTTTTCTCAGTTACTTCAACACCGCAACGGTCACAAACTATTCCTTTATAGCGAATTCTCTTGTACTTTCCACAAGCACATTCAAAATCTTTTATTGGTCCAAAAATTCGCTCACAAAACAATCCATCTCTTTCAGGTTTGTGAGTTCGGTAATTGATAGTTTCCGGCTTTAAAACTTCTCCATTTGATTTCTCAAGAATCACTTCAGGAGACGCCAATCCAATAGAAATTTTATTGAATTTTTTTACAGTGTATTTATTATCAGTTTTTCTGGCCATAATATGTTAATAATGGATTCGAATTTAAAAATGTAAAAATAGTATTGAATAGTCAGGAAACAAAGATGCCTCCTGACTATCATTTTTTGTTATTCCTCTAATCTAACGTCTAATCCAAGACCTCTTAGTTCGTGCATTAATACGTTAAATGATTCTGGCAATCCTGGTTCTGGCATATCATCACCTTTTACAATAGCCTCGTAGGTTTTAGCTCTACCTAAAACATCATCAGATTTTACTGTTAAGATTTCACGCAAGGTACTTGATGCTCCATAAGCTTCAAGTGCCCAAACCTCCATCTCACCAAAACGCTGACCTCCAAATTGTGCTTTACCACCCAATGGCTGTTGTGTAATTAATGAATATGGTCCAATTGAACGTGCATGCATTTTGTCATCAATCATATGGCCTAATTTGATCATATAAATAACGCCTACTGTTGCAGCTTGATCAAAACGTTCTCCTGTACCACCATCATATAAGTAAGTATGACCATGTTTCGGAATTCCGGCATCTTCAATTAACTTATTAATCTGGTCAATTTTAGCGCCATCAAAAATTGGTGTTGCAAATTTTTTGTCAAGTTTCTGACCAGCCCATCCAAGAACCGTTTCATAAATTTGTCCAATATTCATACGTGAAGGCACACCAAGCGGGTTCAACACAATATCAACCGGAGAACCATCTTCTAAGAACGGCATATCTTCCTGACGAACGATACGGGCAACAATACCTTTATTACCATGACGCCCGGCCATTTTATCACCCACTTTTAACTTACGCTTTTTAGCGACGTAAATTTTGGCAAGTTTTAAAATTCCTGCAGGCAATTCATCACCCACTGAAACCGTAAATTTCTCACGACGTAAAGATCCTTGTAAATCATTTACTTTGATTTTGTAATTGTGAATCAATTCATTCACAAGCATATTAATATGGTCATCTGTAGTCCAAACTCCCCTAGTTAAATAAACAAAATCAGGAACTGCGTTTAGCATTTTTAAGGTAAACTTTTTCCCTTTTTGAAGAATTTCTTCTCCTAAATCGTTCATAACTCCCTGAGAAGTTTTTCCACTGATTAAGTTGAACAATTTTTCGGTTAAAACAGCACGTAAATCTTCCAGTTTTGCAGTATACTTATGCTCTAAATTGGTGATGCTGATTTTATCTTTTGCTCTTTTAGCTTTGTCTTTTACGGCACGCTCAAATAACTTTTTATCAATAACTACCCCTCGCAATGATGGAGAAGCTTTTAATGAAGCATCTTTTACGTCGCCAGCTTTGTCACCAAAAATAGCTCTCAATAATTTTTCTTCAGGTGTTGGATCAGATTCTCCTTTAGGCGTAATTTTCCCGATTAAAATATCTCCCGGTTTTACTTCAGCACCAATACGAATCATTCCATTTTCATCCAAATCTTTTGTAGCTTCTTCAGAAACATTCGGAATGTCATTTGTCAATTCTTCAGCACCCAATTTTGTATCTCTAACATCCATTGAATATTCATCAATATGAATAGAAGTGAAAATATCTTCTTTCACCACTTTTTCAGAAATAACAATTGCATCCTCAAAGTTATACCCTTTCCAAGGCATAAAAGCCACCTTCATATTTCTTCCCAATGCCAATTCACCGTTTTGTGTGGCATAACCTTCACAAAGTACCTGGCCTTCTTCAACCTTGTCACCTTTTTTAACAATAGGTTTTAGATTGATTGAAGTTCCTTGGTTTGTTTTTCTAAACTTGATCAGATTGTATGTTTTACTGTCGCTTTCGAAGCTAACCATACGCTCTTCATCAGTTTTATCATATTTAATTTTAATGGTGTTGGCATCAACATATTCAACAGTACCTTCTCCTTCAGCATTGATTAAAATACGTGAATCTTTTGCAACTCTTCGTTCTAAACCTGTACCAACAATTGGTGCTTCAGGTCTGATTAAAGGAACCGCCTGACGCATCATATTCGACCCCATAAGTGCACGGTTTGCATCATCATGCTCCAAAAACGGAATTAAAGAAGCTGAGATTGAGGCAATTTGATTTGGTGCAACATCCATAAAGTTTACCGCTTTCGGTTCAACTACAGGATAATCCGCTTCTTCACGAACAATTATTTTGTCGTTCACAAAATTACCTTGATCATCTAAAGGAAGATTTGATTGAGCGAACTTCATTCCCTCTTCTTCTTCAGCACTTAAATAAGCTGGCTCATCATTAATATTAACCTGACCGTCGGTTACCTTTCTGTAAGGAGTCTCAATAAATCCTAGATTATTCACTTTTGCAAAAACTGCCAAAGATGAAATTAAACCAATATTTGGTCCCTCAGGAGTTTCAATTGGACATAAACGGCCATAGTGGGTAAAGTGAACATCACGAACCTCAAATCCTGCTCTTTCTCTGGATAAACCTCCAGGTCCTAGCGCTGATAATCTTCGTTTATGCGTAATCTCAGCCAACGGATTGGTCTGATCCATAAATTGAGACAATTGGTTTGTCCCAAAAAACGAATTGATTACAGATGACAACGTTTTTGCGTTTATCAAATCTATTGGCGTAAACACCTCATTATCACGTACATTCATACGTTCACGAATGGTTCTTGCCATACGAGAAAGACCAACGCCAAACTGGCTAGCCAATTGCTCGCCGACAGTACGCACACGACGGTTTGATAAATGGTCAATATCATCAACTTCCGCTTTTGAATTGACTAATTTTATCAAATTTTTGATAATAGTAATAATATCTAATTTGGTTAAAACTTTTTGATTGATATCTTCGTTTAAACCTAACTTTTTATTCATTCTGTAACGTCCAACTTCACCTAAGTTATAACGTTGTTCTGAGAAGAATAATTTATCAATAATACCTTTAGCAGTTTCAAAATCTGGCGGTTCAGCGTTACGCAACTGTCTGTAAATATGTTCAACAGCTTCTTTTTCAGAGTTAGTTGGATCTTTTTGTAAGGTATTATGAATAATGGCATAATCAGCCATTTCATTATCTTCTTTATGAAGCAGGATTGTTTTTGATCCTGACTCAATAATTTCTTCAATTTGGTCTTTTTCTAAAATGGTATCTCTGTCCAATACGATTTCATTTCTTTCAATAGAAACAACCTCGCCGGTATCTTCATCAACAAAATCTTCAAACCAAGTTTTTAAAACACGTGCGGCCAGTTTTCTGCCTAAATATTTTTTAAGTCCGCTTTTTGAAACTTTAACTTCTTCAGCAAGATCAAATATTTCCAAAATATCCTTATCTCTTTCATAACCAATAGCTCTGAACAAAGTGGTTACCGGCAATTTTTTCTTTCTATCAATATAAGCATACATTACTTGATTGATATCAGTTGCAAATTCTATCCAAGAACCTTTAAAAGGAATTACCCTTGCTGAATATAATTTTGTTCCATTTGCGTGGAATGACTGCCCGAAGAATACCCCTGGTGAACGATGCAATTGAGAAACTACAACCCTTTCAGCGCCATTAATTACAAAGGTACCGCTGTGTGTCATATATGGAATTGTGCCAAGATAAACATCTTGTACAATTGTTTCAAAATCTTCGTGCTCAGGATCAGTACAATAGAGTTTTAAACGCGCTTTTAAAGGCACGCAATAGGTTAAACCTCTTTCGATACATTCTTGAATTGAATATCTTGGTGGATCTACAAAGTAGTCGACGAACTCTAAAACAAATTGGTTGCGAGTATCACTAATTGGGAAGTTGTCGAGAAAGGTTTTATATAATCCTTCGGTACTTCTTTCGTCAGCTTTGGTTTTTAGTTGAAAAAAATCTTGAAATGATTTTACTTGAATATCTAAAAAATCAGGATATTCCATTACCAATTTAGCTGATGCGAAGTTTATTCTTTCGGTGATTTTTTTTGTTGCCAATGGACAAAAACTTTAAGTTAATAAAAACTATGAAAATATAAGAACGAATATATACACAAAGCGGTTTAGGTCTGAGGCTTTCACCCAGACCTAAACCTTAAATTGTGTTAGCTATTGAAAGCTTATTTAAGCTCAACTTCAGCTCCAGCTTCTTCTAATGCAGCTTTTAAACCTTCTGCTTCATCTTTAGAAATACCTTCTTTAATTGGTGCTGGTGCGCTATCTACAATACCTTTAGCTTCTTTAAGGCCTAATCCGGTTAATTCCTTAACCAATTTAACGACTGCTAATTTAGCGCCTCCAGCTGCAAGTAGAATTACATCGAATTCAGTTTGTACTTCAGCTTCTTCTTCACCTCCAACGGCTGCTGGACCTGCTACCGCAACTGCTGCTGCTGGTTCGATACCGTATTCATCTTTTAATATAGTAGCCAACTCATTTACTTCTTTAACTGTTAAGTTAACAAGTTTCTCTGCGAAATCTTTTAAATCTGCCATTTCTCTTTGTTTAAATTTTATTATTTAGTTTATTTAGTGCGCGTATTTATTTTTCTGATAATGTTGTAAGAATTCCAGATAATTTATTACCTCCCGATTGCAATGCTGAAATAACATTTTTAGCAGGCGATTGCAATAAGGTAATGATATCTCCAATAACTTGTTCTTTAGATTTTATATTTACCAAAGACTCTAATTCATTGTCACCAATATAGATTGCTTCTTCAATATAAGCTCCCTTTAACAAAGGAATAAGTGCTTTTTTTCTGAAATCTTTAATTAATTTAGCCGGAGCACTACTTGATTCAGATATCATTAAGGATGTATTCCCAATTAATACCGATGGTAAATCTCCGAAATCTTTATCAGATTTGTCCATTGCTTTATTAAGCAATGTATTTTTAACAACTGCCAATTTTATATTTGCTTTAAAACAGGCTCTGCGTAAATTTGTTGTTTGTAAAGCATTTAACCCTGATATATCTGCAAAATAGATAACCTTTCCATCAGTTAATTTGGTTGTTAAAGCTTCTATTACTTGTGATTTTTCTTCTCTCGTCATAATTACTAAGTTTTAACTTTAATTAAACTGATTTTGAGTCAATATTAACTCCAGGACTCATTGTACTTGAAATATAAATACTTTTAATATAAGTTCCTTTAGCTGTTGTAGGCTTAAGTTTTATCAAAGTATTGATGATTTCTTGTGCGTTTTCAGTAATTTGTTCAACATCGAATGATGCTTTTCCAATACCTGCGTGTACAATACCGGTTTTTTCAACTCTAAAGTCAATTTTACCAGCTTTAACTTCCTTTACTGCTTTTGCAACGTCCATTGTTACTGTACCTGTTTTAGGGTTTGGCATTAAACCTCTTGGCCCTAAAATACGACCTAAGGGACCTAATTTACCCATTACACTTGGCATAGTGATAATAACATCTACATCAGTCCAACCTTCTTTGATTTTTTGAAGGTATTCATCTAATCCAACATAATCAGCGCCAGCTTCTGTAGCTTCTGCTTCTTTATCTGGAGTTACCAATGCCAATACTTTAACATCTTTTCCTGTTCCGTGCGGTAATGTTACCACACCTCTAACCATTTGATTCGCTTTACGAGGATCTACACCCAATCTAACAGCTATATCAATAGATGCATCGAAATTTACACTTGTAATTTCTTTTACTAAAGCGGAAGCGTCTTTTAAAGAGTATGCCAGATTTTTATCAATCTTAGCATGTGCTTCTTTTTGCTTTTTAGTTAATTTTGCCATTTTAATAACTGTTTTATTTTTTTATAGGAGCTTCTCCACTTACATTAACACCCATTGAGCGTGCTGTACCGGCTATCATAATCATAGCTGATTCGATTGTAAATGCATTTAAATCTCGCATTTTATCTTCAGCAATAACTCTTAATTGATCCCAGCTTACTGTAGCTACCTTATTACGGTTAGGTTCAGAAGAACCCTTTTTTACTTTAACAGCTTCTAATATTTGCATTGCTGCTGGTGGAGTTTTTACAACAAACTCAAAAGACTTGTCTTTATAAACAGTAATTGCTACTGGTAAAATCTTTCCCTGTTTGTCTTGAGTTCTTGCATTAAATTGCTTACAGAACTCCATAATATTAACTCCGGCAGCACCCAAAGCAGGTCCAACTGGTGGTGATGGGTTTGCAGCACCTCCTCTAACCTGTAATTTTACTACTTTACTAATTTCTTTTGCCATCTTTAAATCTTAAATTATATATTATGCATAAATTGGAAGCTAATGCATAATATCTTACATTATTTCTGTAACAATTATGAAATTTTTTCAACTTGCATGTAACTTAATTCTAATGGCGTTTTTCTGCCAAAAATCTTAACCATTACTTCAAGTTTTCTTTTTTCTTCATTTATTTTTTCAATAGTGCCGTCAAAACCATTAAATGGTCCGTCAATTACTTTTACCGTTTCTCCAACAGTAAATGGAATTGCAACATTATCATTTTGTACTGATAACTCATCAACCTTACCCAGCATTCGGTTAATTTCAGATTTTCTCATAGGTACAGGATCTCCTCCTTTAACTTCTCCTAAAAATCCGATAACTCCAGGTATTGATTTAATGATATGTGGAAGCTCACCACTTAAGTTTGCTTCAATCATTACATAACCAGGAAAATAAACACGCTCTTTGTGTATTTTCTTCCCATTACGCACTTGAATAACTTTTTCTGAAGGCACAAGAACTCTATCAACATAATCGGTCATGCCTAAACGGGCAATCTCGTTTTCAATATAAGTTTTCACCTTATTCTCTTGTCCTCCAATTGCTCTAACAACATACCATTTTTTAACAGAATCTGTCATACTAATTTTACTAATTAAAATAGTTTAAAATATTCAGTTAATACTGATTGAAAAACTTTATCTACAGCAAATACCGCTAATGCAAATAATATTGTAAATATAGCAACAACAACAGTCGATTTTTGAGCTTCTTCCCAAGAAATCCAGGAGACTTTATTGCGTAACTCTTCAAAGGAGTCTCTTATGTAATTGATTAAATTCATTTTTTCAAATTTTGCACGGGTGGAGAGACTCGAACTCCCGACACCTGGTTTTGGAGACCAGTGCTCTACCAACTGAGCTACACCCGTAAATACAAGGTGCCCCTCTTAAAAGAAGCACCTATAATTTATCTTGTATCAGGTGTGTTTTATTAATCTAATAATTCTGTTACTTGACCTGCACCAACTGTTCTACCACCTTCACGGATTGCAAAACGTAAACCAACACTTAATGCAATTTTTTGATGTAAATCTACGTGAATAGTTAAGTTATCACCTGGCATAACCATCTCAACACCTTCAGGCAGCATAATTGTACCTGTTACATCCGTTGTACGAACGTAAAACTGTGGGCGATAGTTATTATGGAATGGCGTATGACGACCACCTTCTTCTTTTTTAAGAACGTAAACCTCTGCTTTAAATTTACCATGTGGTGTAACCGATTTTGGTTTGCAAATTACCATACCTCTTTTGATATCTTCTTTTGCAATACCTCTTAATAAGATACCAACGTTATCACCTGCTTCACCTCTATCTAATATTTTACGGAACATTTCAACTCCAGTAACTGTAGAAGTTAATTTTTCAGCTCCCATACCAATAATTTCAACTGGATCACCTGTGTTTGCAACACCTGTTTCAATACGACCAGTTGCAACTGTTCCACGACCAGTAATTGAAAATACATCTTCAACAGGCATAAGGAAAGGTTTATCAATATCACGTACTGGTAATTCAATCCAAGTATCAACGGCTTCCATCAACTCCATAATTTTTTCCATCCATTTAGGCTCTTTGTTCAATCCTCCTAAAGCAGATCCTTGAATAACAGGAGTATTGTCACCATCATAATCATAGAAAGATAATAAATCTCTGATTTCCATTTCTACAAGTTCCAATAACTCTTCATCATCAACCATATCCACTTTATTCATGAATACAACCAATCTTGGAATACCAACCTGACGACCTAATAAGATATGCTCTCTAGTTTGAGGCATTGGTCCGTCTGTTGCAGCAACTACAATAATTGCGCCGTCCATTTGTGCAGCACCAGTTACCATGTTTTTAACGTAATCGGCGTGACCTGGACAGTCAACGTGAGCATAATGACGATTTGCCGTAGAATATTCTACGTGTGCGGTATTGATAGTGATACCTCTTTCTTTCTCCTCTGGAGCATTATCAATTTGATCAAAGTTTTTTATTTCACAAAATCCTTTTTCTGCTAATACTACAGTAATAGCAGCTGTTAAAGTTGTTTTACCGTGATCAACGTGTCCAATTGTCCCGATGTTTAAATGTGGTTTTGAACGATCAAAGGTTGCTTTTGCCATGATTATTAAATTTTAATTTTTAAATCTTAGTTATATAATAGTGTTAATTTCAATTCTAATTTTGAGCCAATGATGGGATTTGAACCCATGACCTCTTCCTTACCAAGGAAACGCTCTACCCCTGAGCTACACCGGCCAAAAAAAAAGAGCGAGAGACCGGGCTCGAACCGGCGACAGTCAGCTTGGAAGGCTGAAGCTCTACCAACTGAGCTACTCTCGCAATATTTTTTTTTCATTTCCCGAATGTTTTATATTGCTATAAAACATTTGTGGTGAGAGAAGGATTCGAACCTTCGAAGCTTGCGCAGCAGATTTACAGTCTGCCCTCGTTGGCCACTTGAGTATCTCACCATTTTTCAAAGATCTGGCCGATAGAGATACTTCTTCGACTGCGCTCGGAATAAAATTTCCACTTTTACACCATCTAAATCACTTCCATTTGAAGTCATTTTTCATCTGAGCATTATTTCAAATTTTTGAGCCGATAGAGGGACTCCCTCGACTGCGCTCGGGACAGGCTTCTCGCCCATACCTTAAACAATCACTCTTTTTTATTTCAAATAACAATTTACTTGTTATTGAGCCGATAGAGGGACTCGAACCCACGACCTGCTGATTACAAATCAGCTGCTCTAGCCAGCTGAGCTACATCGGCTTTTTACTCCATAAAAGAAGCCCGCTATTTCTAACGGACTGCAAATGTATTAAAGTTTTATTTTTTAAACAAAACTTTTATGATAATTTTTAATATTTTATTTTGCACGTACTTTTTCTTTCTCTTTGGTTAACTTTCTTTTAAGAGAATCTACTGCGACCATAGCGCCTTCCTCAAATGTTTTGCATTGTTTTTTTACTACAATGTCATTCCCTGGAATATTAATTTTAATATCAACAAATTTATTCTCTTTTTCACTCGATTGTTGCACCTTTAAAAACACTTCAGTATCTACAATTTTATCATAATACTTTTCCAAACCGGCTACTTTTTTTTCAACAAAATCAATAAGCTCCCTGTCTGCATTAAAATTCACAGATTGTACAATTACTTTCATAATAAATCGGTTTTTTGGCTCCTTGGGTGGGCCTGGTTATATACTTCCTTTAATTTCCCCAAACTACTGTGGGTATAAATTTGTGTTGACGCTAAACTAGAATGTCCAAGTAATTCTTTTACTGCGTTTAAATCAGCACCTTCATTAAGCAGGTGTGTTGCAAAAGAATGCCTTATTACATGAGGGCTTTTTTTAACTTTTGATGACACCGCACTAAAATAATTATTTATTACTCGATACACAAGTGTATCATAAATTTTTTTACCGTTTTTTGTTAAAAATAAATAAGATTCCTTGCTATCAATTTCCCCCCTGAACTTACCATATTTTTTTAATGATTCCCGCACAGAATTCAATAACGGAATATAACGTTCCTTATTCCGTTTTCCTAATACTTTAACAGTTTCATTAACATCATCTATGTCGGTAATTTTAATATTGATCAGTTCATTTCTTCGCATTCCGGTTGAATAAAACAATTCAACAATTAATTTATTTCGCACCGATTCAAAATCACCTTCTTTATCTACGGTATTTAGAACGCTAAAAATTTCTTTTTCTGAAAAAGGAACCTGAACTTGTTTCAATACTTTTAAAGCCTGATGCTTCGCTAAAGGATTTATCTCTATTTGTTTTATTTTCTGAAGAAATTTATAAAATGATTTTAAAGAGGAGACTTTTCTGTTTATGGTACGATTGGAAATCTTTGAATTCACCAAACTAACAATCCAATTTCTTATTTGAGCATAATGAACAGTTGCGATGCTTTCATTGCCAAATTCCTGATTGCAAAATGCTTGAAATGAATTTAAATCGTTTTGATACGCCGTTATGGTGTGTTTCGAATATTTTTTTTCTAAGGCTAGGTAATTTAAAAATGAGGTTATAGGCATAAAAAAAACCGTTAGTACACAAATTTACGAATTGTTATTTGTATTTACTAACGGTTTATGGAAATGGTTAAAAAATTAACCTTGCTCTTCTGTAGTTCTTAAATTTTGAACGTATATGGCTTTAATGTTTTTAGCACGATTTGTTACTGAAGGTTTTGAGAATTGTTTACGTGCACGTAAATTTTTCATCGTTTTTGTACGATCAAATTTTCTTTTATAACGTTTTAACGCTCTATCAATATTTTCTCCGTCTTTTATTGGTATAATTAACATAGTATAGCACCTCCTCTCAAACTGTTCTCTTTTAAATTTTTGGAATGCAAATATACATCTATTTATATTATGTACTAGAAATATGACAAAATAATTGTAGCTGCAATTATTTCGCTGGTTTGTATTCCTTTTTATCAATAATCATTTTTGCAATAATTTCTCTCAAAATCTCCGAAGTCCCTCCTCCAATAGGACCAAGACGACTGTCTCTTAACAATCTTGCCATGGGATAATCTTCCATATAACCATAACCACCTAAAAATTGCAGGCATTCATAAATTACATTATCCGCTATTTTAGTTGAAACCAATTTAGACATGCTCGCTTCTTTTACAATATACTGACCTTCATTCAATCTTTTAGCAATGGAATAATTAAATTCTTTGCACATCTCAACTTCACTGGCCAAATCGGCAATTTTATGTCGCAATGCCTGAAATTGATCTATTGTTTTACCGAAAGCTTGGCGTTCAGACATATATTGTATCGCGTAATCCAAAGCATATTCTGATCTTGCGTGCGCATTGATTCCCATCACCAAGCGCTCCAAGGCAAAATGATTCATAATATATTGAAAACCTTTTCCTTCGTCACCCATCATATTTTCAGCAGGAATCACCACGTTATCAAAAGCAATTTCAGCCGTATCTGAGGCTCTCCAGCCTAACTTATCTAATTTCGAAGCTGAAATTCCTGGCGTATTTCTATCGATAATAAAAATACTGATTCCTTTATTTCTGGCTGCCAGATTTGTTTTTGCAGTAACGATTAAATAATCTGAATAAACGCCGTTGGTAATAAATGTTTTTGAGCCGTTAATTACGTAGGTGTCACCTTTTTTAACTGCTGTAGTTCTCATTGCAGCAACATCAGAGCCCCCAAATGGTTCGGTAATGCACAAACAACCTATTTTTTCGCCTTCAATACTCGCTGTTAAATAGGTCTTTTTTATAACTTCGCTTCCCTCTTTTTCCAAATGAGTCATCGCTAAATAAACATGTGCCCACATCGCTGCAGCAAAACCACCCGAATTCACTTTTTGTAGTTCTTCTAAAAATATAACGGTATAAAAAATATCGAGACCTAAACCTCCATTTTCTTCAGAAACATTTAATCCAAAATATCCCATTTCACCAAACTTCTTCCAAATAAAGCGTTCTACAGTTCCGGTTTTTTCCCATTTATCTATGTGAGGAACTACTTCCTTCTGCAAAAAATCCTGAAAACTTTTTCTGAATGCTTGGTGTTCTTCTGTAAAATACATACTATTCATATGGACTGTTAGCTTAAAATATTAGTTTTATTATTTAGCGTCCAAATATAACGCTATTCTGTTAAATTTATCTAGAGGAAAACCATCAATTTTTTTCAGTTCTTGTATGGACTGTATTTCAGCAACCTGATTTTTATAATTGAAAATTTTTTTGGTAAGTTCATAATCTAAATAAACAATGGCCAACACTTCTTTAAAAGTGGCAGTATTGATATTAATTTTTTGAATTGTCGGCGGATTTGTGACTTCAAAATACTGCAAAACTTTATCAGCAATTTCTTTATCCAGCGCCCAAACTTCATATACTTGATCATTTATTGAAAATCCCTGCAATTTTGTCCTGTAGTCAATGATTCTTTTTGCCAATTTTTCCCCAATGCCGTTAATCATTTTCAAATCTTCTGCGGAAGCTGAGTTGATATCTTTTTTCAGGATTGATTTTTCAATCGTGATTTTTGAATAGGGTTTTTCAATGATTTTCTTTGAAGTTGTCCATTCAGGAAATTTAAAATAGGGACTTATTGCTGTCAATAAACTATCGTTTACACCTGTTGTTTCCTGAAATTGTTTTGTTGAATTGATATAACTTCCTTTTGCACGAAACGCGAGCAATTTATCAATTTCATCAAGGCTCATTCCAAGTTGATGTCCCTTAAAGTCAGTTATAAAATTGGGATTGAAAGGAAAAATTTTCGGGATGCTGTTTTCCAATTCCACCCTTTTTAACGAATCCATTTCATGTTGAAAAGCAACAATTTCGTTTTGGGATACTGCATTGGTTTCTTCCGAAGAAAAATCTACAAAAAAGAAAATACCTTGGAGAAAAACAATAAACAACAGTAAAAAGAAAATCCCATTTCTTTGGCTTGTATTGTACCTGAAATGGGATTTTAGCGTCTTCATATTAATTTTTTATCTTATTTTTTCGCGAGTCTTTGTGCTTTATAAAGCTCTCCCGCTTTTAGTTTGCGCCAATATTCGTTCAAATCTCCTTTTACTTCACCAGACATTAAATACAATCCAATAATGTTTGGAAATGCCATGGCAAGAATCATCATATCAGAAAAGTCTAAAACAGCGCCCAAACTCACTGATGCTCCTACAACAACAAATACTAAGAAGAACATTTTGTAAATCATTTCAGCTTTTTTGCTTTTTCCGAATAAATATGTCCAAGCTCGCATACCGTAGTACGACCAAGAAATCATGGTAGAAAAAGCAAATAAAAATATGGCACCAGTCAATACATAAGGGAACCAAGAAATTACAGTACCAAAAGCATCGGAAGTTAATTGAGCTCCACCCATACCCGCCACTTCATGTTTGCCAGTAAAAATTAACACCAAAGCCGTTAAAGTACAAACAACAACGGTATCAATAAAAGGTTCTAATAAAGATACAAATCCTTCAGAAGGCGGATTGTTTGTTTTTGCCACACTGTGTGCAATTGCTGCAGAACCAACTCCAGCTTCATTAGAAAAAGCGGCTCTTTGAAAACCTACAATCAATACACCTATAATACCCCCTTTTAGGGCAGATGGATTAAATGCTCCCTCATATATCGCAGCAAATGCAGGACCTATATTTTCAATATTTATAATAATAACTGCCAAACAGGCAACAACATAAATAGACGCCATAAAAGGAACTATTTTTTCAGTAACCTTAGCAATACTTTTAATACCACCAACAATAACAGCGGCAACAAGCAAAGAAATAACGGTTCCAAACCAAAACCCATAACCAACCAATTCTGGAATTTGCCCCGAAACAGCTTCAAATGCCTGATTGGCTTGAAACATATTGCCACCACCAAATGATGCGCCAACACATAACACCGCAAATACTCCTGCCAAAACTTTTCCTAAAAATTTTTTATTTTGTTTTTCCAATCCATTGCGCAAATAATTCATTGGGCCGCCAAACACCCTTCCGTCAGCAGCGATATTTCTATATTTCACGCCTAAAGTACACTCCACAAATTTGGAAGACATTCCCAGTAATCCGGCAAGAATAATCCAAAAAGTAGCACCGGCGCCACCTAAAGAAATTGCTACCGCGACTCCGGCAATATTTCCCAAACCAACAGTTCCTGAAACAGCAGTGGCAAGTGCCTGAAAATGGGTAACCTGACCTGGAGCGTTTGGATCATCATATTTTCCACGAGCCAAATCAATGGCATGCCTAAACCCTTTTATATTTATAAATCCCATTCGAATTGTAAAAAACAAGGCGCCAATAGACAGCCATATCACAATAAACGGAATATTCTTTTTTTGAATGTCTCCATTTGGATACAGTAAAGCTATTTTTTCATCATAATAAACAGCTGCATAATTGTGTGCTCCTTCCTCAATAACATCTCCTTTATCTGAAGAATCGTATATAGAGCCGCCTTCTTTTGCCAGGTGTTTTAAAGTCCCGTCCACAAAAGCCATTCCTATGATTTCTGAACCACCTCTGGAAATAATTGCGATGGTGTCACCCTCCTTAACTTTAGCGCCATCTTCAACCACCCATTTTTTAATTAAAAATGATCCTTTTATCCCCGGACTCCATCCAGGAATAGGAATAATCTTTTTTTCAACATAGATATTTGGATCATAAATTCCAACTGCGGAAAATGGATCCCAAAATAACACCATAGCAATGGCGTTTACAACTGGAGTAAAAGTACCGTTAAACCGCTCGGAAATATTTTTCATAGGAACGGTATATTCTTTAGTGACTGCTTTTCCTGAAGCATCCGTTATCACAACACTATAAGAAACGCCTTCTACCAATCCGAAAGCTTTATTGGAAACTAAAGGAGTGCTTTGATTGCTCCACTTGTAGGTATATGGAGGTGTCCCGCCAAAGACATTAACGTCTATAATTCCGTCGTTAATTAATTTGGACGGATTAACAATATTTTCATTTACAGTAAAATCTTGGGAAAAAGCCACTGCAGAGAACAGCAGAAGGATTGGTATAATAAATTTTAAGTTCATAGTTGGTTAGTTGGTTAGAATATCTCGCTAAAAAGCCTCCAAGATGCAAAAAAATTAGCTTGCCACAAATTTTTAATGCGAAACTTATCTGTTTTTTGTTAAATAGTTAATAATGAACGTTATAATATTTCTCGTAATTTTCTAATTTGACTTGGTCTGCCAAGCACAATTAAATTAGAATCCGCCGTTAATTCTGTTTCTGATTCCGGATTTACAATGTATTCATGAGTTGCAGTTTTAAAACCTATTATTGAACAGCCCGTTCTTCTGCGTAAATCCAAATCCCTTATGGTTTTGTTTAAAAATTCCGGCGGCAGGCCATTTACAGAAATTTCTTCTAAATTTGTTGAATCTTTATCGAGCATTGCTAGCTTTTCTACAAATTCAACCAAATCGGGAGTAACTACCAATGATGCCATATGCATACCTCCTATTTTATCGGGCATTATAATATTATTTGCCCCTGCAATTTTTAATTTATTTATAGACGATTCGTTTGAAGCCCTACTTATAATAATCATGTTTTTATTCAACTGCCTTGCAGAAAGCACAACAAACAAATTATCGGCATCAGAAGACAAAGCCGTAATTAAACTCTTGGCATTATGCACTGCTGCGTTCTTTAGTGACTCATCTTGCGTCGCGTCGCCTTCAACATAAAGTATATTGTCGCGCTCAAGTTCTTCGATTAAAGCTTTGTCATTTTCAATAACTACGCAAGACATATTGAAATTTTTTAGTTTTATAACGGCTTGCTTACCATTACGTCCATAACCACAAACAA
>JGI1221J13441_10000443_pt1 | contig 18953 bp, 18 predicted proteins | sample LakVidmifraction_4_FD_13441 | JGI IMG/M metagenome (IMG submission 13441) | reverse complement strand
CCCATCCTGCTCGAGCAGGTCGTAGGCAATCAGCCCCGCCGGCAGGTCCGCCAGCAGGCGGGCGGTGAGGTTCTTGCGGCCGATGCGTTTCTGCAGATCGGCGAAGGGGGCCACACGATCGGCCTGGGGGCCGGAATCGGGCAGGCGGATCACGATCTCGCCATCGATCACGGTGCCGTCCGGCAGGGCCAATGCGGCCAGTTCGGGGAAGCGATCCGTGATCAATTCTTCACCGCGCGACCACAGCCAGTTGCTTCCCTGACGCCGCACCAGCTGGGCGCGGATGCCGTCGTATTTCCATTCGACTTGCCAGTCCGATAGCGGACCCAGGGTGTCCGGTGTCTCCAACAGTGGATGCGCCAGGAAGAATGGATAGGGCTGGCCGCCCTGCAACTGCGCATCCTGGCCGTCCGCCGGCGCGATGAGCGCGGCGAAACGGCGGGCGTCCGGACGGGCACGGCCATCGGTCCAACCAACCATGCGTTGCGCCACCAGCTTGGGATCGAGTTGCGCGACGCTGGCCAGTGCACGCGTGACCAGCAGCCGCGACACGCCCACCCGGAAACCGCCGCCGATCAGCTTGGCGAGCAAGAAGCGTCCCTGCCAGTCCAGCTCATCCCAGGCAGCAAACAAGGCGGTGCGGATCACGGCAGGATCGGCCCCGCGCAAGGGCGCGATGCGCTCTTCCATCCAGCGCGCCAGCCCCAGGTCGCTCGACCCCTTGGGCGGCGGCAGGACGTGGGCGATGGTCTCGGCCAGGTCGCCGACGCTGTGATAGCACTCCTCGAACAGCCATTCATCGATCTGCGCGTATTCCATGGCGCATTGCTTGAGCAAGCCCGTCGGGACGGCCTGGCGCGGCTTGCCGCCTGCCAGGAAATACACCGCCCAGGCCGCATCGGCGGCATCGGCGCGGCCGAAGTAATCCTGCAGGGCCGCCAGCTTGCGAGTAGTGGAGGTGGTGGCATCCAGTTCGGCATACAGCCGTGAAAATTCACGCATGGCCACCTTCCTGCGCCGTCACGGCGGCGGCGGGGCCGGGGTTCTCGTCAATTTCTTCATCTCCGTATTCAGTCGCGAAGGCCCCGGCATCCAGTCCGTTCTGACGCAGCCAGCGCACCATGGTGGCGACTTGGCCGTGGGTGACGATGACGCGTTCAGCACCAGTGGCGTGGATGGCTTCGTGCAGGGCCGGCCAGTCCGCATGGTCGGAGAGGATGAACCCGCGATCCACGCCACGCCGGCGGCGCGTGCCGCGCAAGCGCATCCAGCCGCTGGCGAAGGCATCGCTGTAGTCGCCGAAGCGGCGTATCCAGGGCGACCCGGCCGCCGATGGCGGGGCAATCACCAGACTGCCCGCGTAGGCGGCCGCCTTGCCGCGCTTGCCGGCTTCCGCTTCGCCGACCGTCAGGGTCTCCGGCAGGGCGATCCCGGCCTCGCGGTAGAGGCGATTGAGCGGCTCTACCGCGCCATGGCAGACGATGGGGCCGATGCTGGCATCGATGCCGTGCAGGATGCGCTGCGCCTTGCCGAAGGAATAGCAGAACAAGACGCTGGCACGCCCTTCGGCGGCATTGCTGCGCCACCATTGGTTGATTTCCTCGAAAATTTCCCGCTGTGGTTGCCAGCGGTAGATCGGCATGCCGAATGTGGATTCGGTAATGAAGGCGTCGCAGCGTACCGGCTCGAAGGGGGCGCAGGTGCCATCCGCTTCCAGCTTGTAGTCACCGGAGGCTACCCAGATGCGGCCTTCATGTTCCATGCGCAGTTGCGCCGAGCCCAGCACGTGGCCGGCCGGGTGCAACGACAGGCGCACGCCATTGTGGGTGATGGTTTCGCCATAGGGCAGGGGCTGCAGGTTGATCTCTGCGCCCAGCCGCGCACGCAGGATGCCGGCCCCCGGCGCTGCTGCCAGATAGTGGCCATGCCCTACGCGCGCGTGGTCGGCGTGGGCATGGGTAATCACCGCGCGCGCCACCGGTCGCCAGGGATCGATGTAGAAATCGCCGGGCACGCAATACAGGCCCTCCTTGCGTACCACGACCATGTCTTCCTTGCCTGCCATTGCTGATGTGTCCTCGCTCTGCCTTGTCGAAATCGTGCGGCTCCGTTGTGCCGTGTCCGGCGGGCTTTGTCCATGCCTGCCGCGTCCTTGTCCCGGCTTTGCCGCGAGTTATATGAAGGTTCAGGCAAATTTGCCGCTACTTGTCACGCTCGGTCAGCTTAACGGCAAGCCGGTCCGGAAGCTGTCAGTGCCTGTCTTGCCTTTCTGTCAGCGGGAAGGTCGCACGCACGCATAAAACTTGATTTCAGTTTGCAATGATGCAACGCACAACGGCTATTATTTGGGTATGCTTGTCGTCAATTCCAATTGGCTTTGCGCCAAGCATCGAACTCAAAAGAATCACACCAATCCTCATGTCTCATTACGTCGATCCCAAGGTTTTCCGTGAACTGCAAGACTCCGAAGTCTTGCCTGCGCCTTCCGGCGTGCGTCTGAAGATCATGCAGATGTGCCAGCAGGAAGACATCGCGCTGCCGGATCTGGTGGCGCAGGTGCAGGGTGACCCTGTACTGGCCGGCCGCCTGATCCAGATTGCCAACATCCCCAACATCAACAAGGGGCGCATGGTTGCAGCCGTCAATGTCGAGCTGTTGCTGATGGTGGGCCTGCACGCGGTGCGCCAGATGGCGCTGGCCATATCGCTGACGGAATCGGCACGGCGCGGCGATTGCAAGGAATTCGATTACGACCTGTTCTGGAGCCGTTCCACGGCCATGGCCTGCGCCGGCCAGGCGTTGGGCGACCTGCTGCAGGTGGCTCCTCCGGCAGAAATGTTCACCATCGGCCTGCTGGCCGATATCGGCCGCCTGGGTCTGGCTTCGGCCCGTCCCAAGCGGTATGGCGAACTGCTGGCTAGCGGCGTGCAGGGCAGCCAGTTGCGCCAGGAAGAAAAGGCGCTGTTCGGATTCAATCACCTGGAGCTGGCCGCCGCGATGATGCAGGACTGGCATTTCCCCAAGCTCTTCTGTGAAACGGTGCTGTATCACTACGACGCCGACAATACCGGCATGGACGAGGAAGACCGCCAGCAGCGTCTGATTCGCTTGCTGGAACTGGCGGCCTGCGTGGCGGACGTCTGCGTGGCCAGCGATGCCGCACGGCCAGCTTTGCTGCCGCGCCTGCTGGCGCTGGGTGAGCGCTTCGAGCTGCCGCTCTCCAGCCTGGAGTACCTGTGCGGCCGCGTTTCATGGGACTGGAGTGACTGGGGGGCCTTGCTCAAGGTGCCGACCCGCGTGCTGCGCGAGATCGGGACCGAACTGGCTGCCGCCGCGGAAAAGCCGGAGTGACGGATCTGCAAGAATCGTCAGATTTAGTCATGAAAAATCGAAGTTTTTTGTTGCTGATTTGTCAGTCGCCGATGGTACTATCCCCCTCGCTCTGGAAGTGAAGCGCCTCTGTTGATCGTCAGGATCGCTGCGGGAACCGCCTGCAGCCGGCATTCCCCGTCATCATCAGACCCTGCCAAAACTTCGCTTCCAGCCGCATGCAAGGCTCGATGAACCCAGCCAGATTGATGTTCCTTCCGTAAAAGCCACGGCATTTACCGCAGCCACCAACGAGGACATATTCATCAATAAGGCCTTGCCTGCGCCTCTCCTGTCCGGAATGCCTGGCAAATTCCTTTGCTAATGTGTCCCGGCATGGCAGCGGCGCGATTTCCCTTCGGTTCGCTCCGACCACTTTGCTGTATCCGTCGCCTGCGGCGTGCTCCGTCACGTCCGTGGCAGGCACGGGTGTGTCAGTGTGGCCACGCGAATGCCGTACCGATCAAAACAAAGTACACAAAGTACAAGAAAGTGGGGTCTTTCATGAAAAACAACACCATCCGTCTGTCCTGCCTGACCGCACTGCTGCTGGCAGCCAGCCATCCCGCCTTCGCGGCCCATCCGCTGAACACCGACGATGCGGGCGTGCAGGGGGCCGGCGGCATCCAGCTCGAAATGAATACCGACTGGAGCAAGCAGAGTGGCGATGCCGGCCACGTCGGGGCATTTACGTTCACCTATGGTGTCACCGACAAGCTCGACCTGTTCTTCAACCTGCCACAGACCTTTCAGTCGCCTAACGGCACGGGGGTAGGCGATGTCTCGGCAGGAGCCAAGTGGCGCTACTACGAGGCGGACGGCCTGGCCCTGGCGCTCAAGCCGGAATTGTTCATGCCCAGCGGCGAGGAAAGCAAGGGGCTGGGAAGCGGCCGCAACGGCATGGGCCTGACCGGCATCGCTTCCTACGAGACCGGCCCCTGGACCCTGCACGGCAACCTGGGCCTGCGCTATAGCCCGTACAAGCTGGAGACTGACCAGGAAACGAAGCGCAAGACCATCTGGCGCGCCTCGGTGGCGGTCTGGTATGGGCTGAACGAACAATGGCGTCTGGTGGCCGATACCGGCGTGGCACAGAATCAGGACGCGTCCAGCCGGAAATTGCCCTCGTATGCTCTGGTGGGGGCCATCTGGTCGCCCAACAAGACGGTGGACATCGATGCTGGTGCCAAATTCGGACTGAACAAGGCCGAGGTGACGCGCCAGTTTGGCGTCGGGGTGACCTTGCACTTCTGACGAGGCAGGCAACGGCGCACAAAGCCTCATCTCTGTGCGCTGCAACATGCAATGCGCTGGAAAGCCGTGCCAAATCTGCTATCGTTGACCTTGGCGCTAGGCCACGACTAAGGAGACGACATATGGATCTGGTGGAAAAATTCGATGCCAAGGGCAAGACCGGCGCACCTTACCACGTAGAGGTGTATCAGACGCAACAGGACGAGGCCGATGAAGCGGCCCGGGCCTTCAGCCGCAGCTACAAGCTGGCTGATGGTCGCGCACTGGATCCCCTGACCAACGAGAAATTCAGGATCGTCCAGACCGGGGAGAAAATCTACCGCGTCTGAGTCCACCCTGGACCCGCAAGCCGATCAAGCCGGCACCGCAAGGTGGCCGGCTTTTTCATGTCTCCAGCTACTGGCCGCAGCCTAGGCTCAGAATGCATCCCCCGGCACCCGCACCCAACCCTCCATCAACACCCGCGCGCTGCGGCTCATGATGGCCTTGGTGACGACCCACTGGCCGTCTTCCAGCTTCGCTTCCGCACCGACACGCAAGGTCCCGGACGGATGGCCGAAGCGTACGCACGCGGGTGCGTTCACCGCCACCGGCAGCCAGGTTCACGAGCGTGCCGGGAATGGCGGCTGCCGTGCCGATGGCCACGGCAGCCGTGCCCATCATGGCGTGGTGCAGCTTGCCCATGGACATGGCACGCACCAGCACGTCGGTATCCTGTACCGTGACGGTCTTGCCGCTCGAAGAGACATATTCCTTGGGCGGCGCAACAAACGCGACCTTGGGCGTGTGCTGCCGGGTCGCGGCTTCTTCCACCTTGCTGATCAATCCCATGCGGATCGCTCCATGGGCGCGGATGGTCTCGAAGCGCGCCAGCGCGGCGGGATCGCTGTTGATCGCGTCCTGCAGTTCGGTGCCGGTATAGCCGATCTCGTCGGCATTGAGGAAGATGGTCGGGATGCCCGCATTGATCATGGTGGCCTGGAAACTGCCGACGCCGGGCACTTCCAGCGTATCGACCACGTTTCCGGTGGGGAACATGGCACCCCCTGCGCCTTCTTCCTCGGCCGCCGGGTCCATGAATTCCAGCTGGACTTCCGCGGCGGGGAAGGTCACGCCATCCAGTTCAAAGTCGCCGGTTTCCTGCACCTGCCCGCCGCGAATGGGTACGTGGGCCACAATGGTCTTGCCGATGTTGGCCTGCCAGATGGTGATGACGGCCACGCCATCCTGCGGCAACTTGGACGGGTCCACCAGCCCGGCGGAAATCGCGAAAGGACCGACCGCTGCGGACAGGTTGCCGCAATTGCCGCTCCAGTCGACGAAATCCTTTTCGATGGAGACCTGGCCGAACAGGTAGTCGACATCATGGCCCGGCCGCTCGCTGCGCGAAATGATCACCGTCTTGCTGGTGCTGGAAGTCGCACCGCCCATGCCGTCGATCTGCTTGCCATAGGGATCGGGACTGCCAATCACCCGCTGCAGCAGCTTGTCGCGTGCACGGCCCGGGACGCGGGCGGCCTCGGGCAGGTCGTCCAGCTTGAAGAAGACGCCCTTGCTGGTGCCGCCACGCAGGTAGGTGGCGGCAATGCGGATCTGGGGGACTTGGCTCATGCTTGTTCCTTGGTGTTCTGGCCGGCGTTGGCGGAGGCTTCCAGGAAATCCTGGGCGAAGCGTTGCAGCACGCCGCCGGCTTCGTAGATCGACACTTCTTCGGCGGTATCGAGGCGGCAGGTCACCGGCACTTCCACACGCTCGCCATTCTTGCGGTGGATCACCAGCGTCAGGTCGGCGCGCGGACGGCGCTGGCCGATGACGTCATAGGTTTCGGTACCGTCGATGGCGTAGGTATTGCGGTTTTCTCCGGCCTTGAATTCCAGCGGCAGCACGCCCATGCCGATCAGGTTGGTACGATGGATGCGCTCGAAGCCTTCGGCCACGATGGCTTCCACACCCGCCAGGCGCACACCCTTGGCGGCCCAGTCGCGCGAGGAACCCTGGCCGTAATCAGCCCCGGCAACGATGATCAGCGGCTGCTTGCGTTCCATGTAGGTTTCGATGGTTTCCCACATGCGCATGACTTTGCCTTCCGGTTCCAGGCGCGCCAGCGAACCTTGTTGCACGCTGCCATCGCCTTTCCTGACCATTTCGTTGAACAGCTTGGGATTGGCGAAGGTGGCGCGCTGCGCGGTCAGGTGGTCGCCGCGATGGGTGGCGTAGGAATTGAAGTCTTCTTCCGGCAAGCCCATCTTGGCCAGGTATTCGCCGGCCGCGCTGTCGAGCAGGATGGCGTTGGAGGGCGAGAGGTGGTCGGTGGTGATGTTGTCGCCCAGCATGGCCAGCGGACGCATGCCCGAGAGCGTGCGCTCACCGGCCAGCGCACCTTCCCAGTAGGGCGGACGGCGGATGTAGGTGCTTTGGGGACGCCAGTCGTACAGCGGGCTGACCGATTGGCTGCGGTCCACGCGTGCGGAGAACATCGGGGTGTAGACATTGCGGAATTGCTGGGGCTTGACTGCGGTAGCCACCACGGCATCGATTTCCTCGTCGCTGGGCCAGATGTCCTTGAGGCGGATTTCCTTGCCTTCGGCGGTCACGCCCAGCACGTCCTGTTCGATGTCGAAACGGATGGTGCCGGCAATGGCATAGGCCACCACCAGCGGCGGCGAGGCCAGGAAAGCCTGCTTGGCATACGGATGGATGCGGCCATCGAAGTTGCGGTTGCCGGACAGCACGGCAGTGCTGTAGAGGTCGCGGTCGATGATTTCCTGCTGGATTTTCGGATCGAGCGCGCCTGACATGCCGTTGCAGGTGGTGCAGGCGAAGGCGACGATGCCGAAGCCCAGCTTTTCCAGGTCAGCGGTCAGGCCGGCTTCTTCCAGATACAGTTCCACTGCCTTGGAGCCAGGTGCCAGCGAGCTCTTCACCCAAGGCTTGCGGGCCAGGCCAAGGCGATTGGCATTGCGCGCCAGCAGGGCGGCTGCGATCACGTTGCGCGGGTTGCTGGTGTTGGTGCAGCTGGTGATGGCGGCAATGATGACGGCCCCATCAGGCATCTTGCCCGGTTCGTTCTCCACCTTGCCGGCGATGCCTTGGGCGGCCAGTTCGGAGACCGGCAGGCGCTTGTGCGGATTGCTGGGACCGGCCAGGGTACGGACCACGGTGGAGAGGTCGAAGCGCAGCACGCGCTCGTATTCGGCCTTGGCCAGTGTATCGGACCACAGGCCGGCTTCCTTGGCATAGGTTTCCACCAGCTTGACCTGTTCATCTTCACGTCCGGTCAGCTTCAGGTAATCGATGGTCTGTTGATCGATGGAGAACATGGCGGCCGTCGCGCCATACTCCGGGGCCATGTTGGAGATGGTGGCGCGGTCCCCCAGCGTCAGGCTGGCCGCACCATCGCCATAGAATTCCAGATAGGCCCCCACCACCTTCTGCTTGCGCAGGAATTCGGTCAGCGAAAGCACGATGTCGGTGGCAGTGATGCCGGGCTGGCGGCGGCCGCTCAGTTCCACGCCGATGATGTCGGGCAGGCGCATCCAGGAGGCGCGGCCGAGCATGACGTTTTCCGCTTCGAGGCCACCCACGCCGATGGCGATCACGCCCAGCGCGTCCACGTGTGGGGTATGGCTGTCGGTGCCGACCAGGGTGTCGGGGAAGGCCACGCCATCCTTGGCGTGGATCACCGGCGACATCTTCTCCAGATTGATCTGGTGCATGATGCCGTTGCCGGGCGGGATCACGTCCACGTTCTCGAAGGCCAGCTTGGTCCAGTCGATGAAGTGGAAGCGGTCTTCATTGCGGCGGTCTTCGATGGCACGATTCTTTTCGAAGGCCTGCGGATCGTCGCCGCCACATTCCACCGCCAGCGAGTGATCCACGATCAGTTGCACCGGCACCACCGGATTGACCTTGGCGGGGTCGCCGCCCATGTCGGCAATTGCGTCGCGCAAGCCGGCCAGATCCACCAGCGCGGTCTGGCCCAGGATGTCGTGGCACACCACGCGCGCCGGGAACCACGGGAAGTCCAGTTCACGCTTGCGTTCGATCAGCTGGCGCAGCGAATCCGTCAGGGTCGCCGGATCACAGCGGCGCACCAGGTTTTCTGCCAGCACACGGGAAGTGTAGGGCAGGGTTTCCCATGCGCCAGGATGGATCGCTTCCACGGCGGCGCGGGCATCGAAATAATCCAGTCGGGTGCCGGGCAGTTGCTTGCGGTATTGGGTATTCATGGCGGTTGGCTCGTGTCTCGTTGATGGAATGGTTGTTGTGTGGAGGAATGCGTTCAGGCCTGATCGCGCTGCTGACCGCTGCTGCCGGGCCCGGTCTGGGCGATCTGGTGTTCGATGTTGCGGCGGGAGGCCCCGATGTGACGCCGCATCAGCAGGTCGGCCAGTTCGCCGTCGCCATCGGCCAGGGCATCGAGGATGCGGTGGTGTTCGGCAAAGGCCTGGCGTGGCCGGTTGGGAGCGGCCGAATACTGGATGCGATACATTCGCGCCAGCTGGTACAACTCGCCGCAGAGAATGCGCGTGAGGATCTGGTTGCCGCTGGCCTGGATGATCTTGTAATGGAAGTCGTAGTCGCCTTCCTGCTGGTAGTAGCCACGTCCAGCCTGGAAGGCTTCGTCCTTCTCGTGGGTTTCCAGCACCCGGCGCAGTTCGTCCAGCTCGGCGCGGCTCATGCGCTGCGCCGCCAGGCGGCAAGCCATGCCTTCCAGTGATTCGCGGATCTGAAACAGTTCCACCAGGCCTTCGAGGGTCAGTGACACCACGCGAGCACCCACGTGGGGCACGCGCACCAGCAGGTTCTGGCCTTCCAGACGGTGGATGGCTTCGCGCAGCGGGCCTCGGCTGATGCCGTAGGTGCGGGCCAGTTCCGGTTCGGAAATCTTGCTGCCGGGCGCGATCTCGCCCTGCACGATGGCGCTCTGGATTTTGCGAAAAACGTGTTCGGAGAGGGTTTCTCCGTCACGTTCGGCACCAGGCAGTGCAATCAGCTCGCTCATGGGTTTTTCGCCGTGTCGACAATATTTTCAAAATGATGCCTTTAATCATAGCACTTTGCCCTAAAAAGGGAAGAAGTGTCGACACTGAAACAATTTCGGCACTACCCAGTAAAAAAATAGCATGAGGCAATTTTCGTTACAGGTGAGAAAATTCAGCCGCCCGCTGGGAATATATGAAAAAGTAGCTCAAATTTTTTCTATTTATTTCCTCATATACGGGAATCGTTCGCCCAAAGTGAGAATTTAACCTTATATTGCCGCCATGGACTCACCACAAACCTCTACCATCGTTGACCGCGTTCTCCACGTACTCGCCGGCGTGGCCCGTGCCGGCAAGCCCGTCAGTGCCAAGCAGATTGCTGCGATGGTGCAACAACCGGTCAGTACCGTTTATCGCCACCTGGCATCCCTCAAGAAATGGGGACTGTTGCAGGAGCACATGAATTCCGGCACCTTCGAGCCGGGGCCGACCGGGGTACAGCTGGCGTGGGGGTTCGACCAGAACTCCAACCTCATCAGCCAGAGCCGCGAGGAAATCATTTCGCTGGTCCAGCGCAGCGGGGAAAGCGTGGGCCTGCTGGTGCCGATCAACGGCCAGATGGTCTGCATCGCCATGGAAGAAAGCGACCAGCCACTGCGCTGTTCCTTCACCAAGGGCCGGGCACATCCCTTGCTTAAGGGAGCATCGGCCAAGAGCCTGCTGGCCTTCATGCCACGCAAGCTGCAACAGAAACTGGTGGCCGACCAACTGGGCGACAAGCCCGAGGAAGCCGCCGCGCTGGAAGCACAGCTCGATGAGATCCGCCGTCGCGGCTATTCCATCAGCGAGAGCGAAGTGGACCTGGGCGTGTGGGGCGTCTCGGTACCCATCATGACTTCCAATGGCCGCCTGGAAGGCACCATCACCCTGATGGCTCCGGCCCTGCGCGTGGGTAACCGCGAACAGGAGCTGGTCCGCATGACGGTGGAGTCCGCCCAGCGCATATGTAATCGTTTTTAAGCCAGTCAGGCTGCGCCGTCCGGAGAGACGGTGCTGGCTGGACGCGGGAGGGCCCCATCCGGGCCCAGGGATGAATAATCCATCACGCCGGTACCCCGGCGTCCAGTCCATGTCGTCGTTTCTACCGAGGAACTCATGATGAAGCTTTCCCGCCTGCTGTGCGCCGTCTCGGCCAGCCTGTTTCTGCTGGTGGCGGCCGCGCCTGCCGCCCGTGCCGCCGACAACGTGATCCGTGTCGGTACCGATGCCACCTTCCCGCCGATGGAATTCGTCAAGGATGGCAAACGTACCGGTTTCGATATCGAATTGATGGAAGCCCTGGCCAAAACCATGGGCAAGAAGATCCAGTGGATCGACATCGATTTCAAGGGCCTGATTCCCGGCCTCATTTCCAACCGCTTCGACATCGCTGCCTCGGCCATCTACATGACCGACGAGCGCCGCAAGGTGGTTACCTTCAGCGATCCCTACTATCGGGGTGGGCTGGCCGTGCTGGTGCGGCGTGACGACAACAGCATCAAGGTGCCGGAAGACCTGAACAAGGGAAAGCGCGTCTCGGTCCAGGTCGGCACCAAATCGGTGAGCTATCTGCGTGACAACTTCCCCGGCGTGGAACGCGTGGAAGTGGAAAAGAACCAGGCCATGTTCGACCTGCTGGCCACCGGCCGCGTCAATGCGGTGGTGACCGGCCGTCCGGCCGCCGTCGAATATGCCCGCACCCAGCCGCTGGTACGTGTGCTGGACAAGGGATTGACCACCGAACTGTATGGTTTTGCCCTGCGCAAGAACGATACCGCGCTGGTCGAGCATCTCAACAAGGCCCTGCAGACCTTGCGCATGAACGGCACCTACGATGCGCTGACCGACAAGTGGTTTGCCAGGAAGGACTGAGATCCTGCGCACCTGGCCTGGCGTTGTCGCCGGGCTCCTCCATTCCTCTCTGCATGGCCGACCCGGTCCGCCAGCCGTGACCGGGCAAGCGACTCCTTTTGCCGGAGCACTTCATGAAACTGGATTTTTCGGGCGTCTGGGACAGTTGGCCCTCGCTCCTCCACGGCACCATGGTGACCGTGGAAATCACCGCCGCCTCGCTGGTGCTGGGGTGCGTGCTGGGCCTGCTGACTGGCCTGGGGCGGCTCAATCCGCAGCGCCGGCTGTTGTATGGCCTGTGTACTTTCTATCTCACGCTGGTACGCGGCACGCCCTTGCTGGTGCAGCTGTTCCTGTGGTTCTTCGGGTTGCCGCATGTGGGCGTGATCCTGCCGGCGTATGTGTGCGGCATCCTCGGGCTTGGTATCTACAGCGCTGCCTATATTTCGGAAATCGTGCGTGGCTCGATCCAGTCCATCGAACGCGGCCAGATGGAAGCGGCACGCTCGCTGGGCTTGCCTTATCGGATGGCGATGCGCCGCGTGATCCTGCCGCAGGCCTTCGTGCGCATGATTCCGCCGCTGGGCAATGAATTCATCGCGCTGATCAAGAACTCGGCACTGGTGTCGCTGCTGACCATTGCCGACCTGATGCATGAGGGCGAGAAGATCATCAGCATTACTTACCGCTCGCTGGAAACCTATCTGGTCATTGCCCTGATCTATCTCGTGCTGACCAGCGTGACCACGCTGGCGCTGCGCCGGATCGAGAAGGTCCTGCGCTCCGAAGGGAGGGGGTGATGGAACACAGCGTGGTCGATATCAAAGGTTTGCGCAAATCCTTCGGCAGTCATCTCGTGCTCAAGGACATCGATTTTTCGGTCTCGCCAAGTCAGGTGGTCGTCATCATCGGCCCCAGCGGCAGTGGCAAGAGCACCTTGCTGCGCTGCCTGAACGGGCTGGAGACCGCCGAGGGCGGCACCGTGGTGGTCGGCGGCCATACGGTGGTCGAGGGCGGGCGCATGATGCCCGAAGCCATGCTTGATGCGCTGCGCGCCGAGGTGGGCATGGTATTCCAGTCCTTCAACCTGTTCCCGCACCTGAACGTGCTGGACAACATCACCCTGGCACCGACCTGCCTGCGCGGCGTCCCGCGCAAGGCGGCGCAGGAGCAGGGGCTGCGGCTGCTCAGGAAGGTCGGGCTGGAACACAAGGCGAAGGAATATCCCGGCACCTTGTCCGGCGGCCAGAAGCAGCGCGTGGCCATTGCCCGTGCGCTGGCCATGGAACCGAAGGTGATGCTCTTCGACGAGCCCACCTCGGCGCTGGATCCGGAACTGGTCGGCGAAGTGCTGCAGGTGATGCAGGACCTGGCCAGCGACGGCATGACCATGCTCATCGTCACGCACGAGATGGGATTTGCGCGCGAGGTGGCCGATGTGGTGGTGGTGATGGATCACGGCAGCATCGTCGAGTCCGGTCCGCCCTCCGAGATATTTACTTCACCGCGCGAGGCACGTACCCGCAGTTTCTTGCAAACCATGCTGGCCCGCGAGGTGGGTCATGCCGGGTAAAGCCCATGCGGTGGCGGGTTCCGGAGTGCTGCAGCACGGCGCGATAGCCTTCGTCGGCGAGCTGGCCAGCGTGGCGGCCGTCCCCTGGAAGAACGAGGGCGGGCAGACCCGTGAACTGTGCGTGGAGCCGCCGGAGGCCGACTTCGCCAGTTTTATCTGGCGGGCCAGCGTGGCCGACGTCGGTAGCGATGCAGATTTTTCCACCTTCGAGGGAATCGATCGCACCATTGTCCTGCTTGAAGGCGGCGGTTTCACGCTGCACAGCGAGGGACGGCAGGTCCACGATCTGGCGCATTGCTTTGCTCCCTACGACTTCCCCGGCGAGCAGCCGATCCAGGTGCGGATGCATGGTGCACCCACGCTGGACTTCAACCTGATGGTGCGGCGTGAATATGTCGAGGGCAGGGTAGTGATGCTGGATGAACGCAATTCGCGTTGCCTGCCCAGCCACAGCGCTTTGTTGTACGTGGCAAGAGGCGCCGCCTGCCTTTCCGATGAAGACGGTCTGCAACAGGCCTTGCGCGCCGGCCAGTTCGCGCGGCTGGAACCAGGGCACAGAGCGCGCATGCCCGATCTGCTGTGTGCGCCGGGGGCGGTGGTGCTGCTGGTCTGCATCATCCCCAAGCCAAAGGAAGGCCAGCACATGTAAGCGTTGAAGGGCCGAGGCCGTTCTGATTCCACCCGCTGCAAGCGGCACAACGGTGTCCGGCATACACTACAAAACCGCCAGTATAAAAGGTGAGCATATGGCATCGCTTGGCGAACAAACACAGCAACACCTGCATGCACATCCACAGCCGCATGCGCACGCGCTCCCTCGCCAATCGGCGCGTGCCCTGTTTTGCCCGCTGGCCTTGCTGCCGGATGGCTGGCAGCATGACGTCCTTCTGCGCTGGGATGACTCGGGACGCCTGATCGAGATCAGCGCCCGCAGCGCGCCTGGCACAGCAGCGCAGGCGTCCGGACCGGTGATTGCCGGCATGCCCAATCTGCATTCGCATGCCTTCCAGCGTGCCATGGCCGGCCTGACCGAGGTCATGGGCAGTCCTTCGGATTCCTTCTGGAGCTGGCGCAAGCTGATGTACCGGTTTGCCCAGCGACTGCAGCCGGAGCACCTGCAAGCCATTGCCTGCCATCTCTATATCGAGATGCTCAAAGCGGGCTATACCTCCGTCTGCGAATTCCATTATCTGCACCACGCCCCGGGCGGCAGCCCCTACGCCGACCGCGCCGAACTGGCGCTGCGGCTGATGCAGGCGGCGTCCGAGGCGGGCATCGGCATGACCTTGCTGCCGGTGCTGTACCAGTACGGCGGCTTCGGTGGCCAGCCGGGTTCGCAGGAGCAGGCGCGCTTCATCGCTACGCCAGACGACCTGCTGGCCCTGCGCGAGCGCCTGCTGCACGCCTTGCCGGAGAACCCGATGCGCCGCTATGGCGCAGCCCCGCATTCGCTGCGGGCGGTGTCGCCGCAAGGCCTGGAAGAACTGGTCAGCGGCCTGCGCCAGCAGCCGGGAGGACGCGACGCTCCCGTTCACATCCACGTCGCCGAGCAGTGGCGCGAGATTCAGGATTGCCTGGCCTGGTGCGGCCAGCGTCCGGTGCAATTGCTGCTGTCGCTGCAGGAGGTGGATGCGCGCTGGTGCCTGATTCACGCCACCCACATGGATCAAGGGGAATACCTGGATCTGGCCGCCAGTGGTGCGATCGTGGGACTGTGCCCGACGACCGAGGCCAATCTGGGCGATGGCATCATTGATGCCGGGCAGCTTTTGCAGTCCCGGACTCCCTGGGGCCTGGGCTCGGACAGCAATATCGCCATCAACCCGCGTTCCGAATTGCGGCTGCTGGAGTATGGACAACGCTTGCAGCATCGCCGGCGCAACGTGCTGGCCTCCGAAGCGTCACCGGCCACGGCCGACCGCCTGTTTGCCCAGGCCGTGGCAGGCGGTGCGGCTGCCAGCGGCCGCGCGGTCGCCGGGCTGGCTGTGGGGCAGCAGGCGGATTTCGTGGTCCTGGATGGGGACGACGTCAACCTGGCCGATCGCAGCCCCGGGCAATTGCTCTCGGCACTGGTGTTTTGCGAGCATGATGGCCAGCCCATCCAGGATGTCTACGTGGGTGGCCGCCAGGTCGTGAGCGCAGGGCAGCACCCCTTGCAGGATGACGCGCGCCGCGCCTATCGCCGCGCGATTGCCGAATTGTTGAAGGATTGAGGACCGCACGATGCCAGTGATGCCGCACGATATTTGCCAGCTGCACCAGGGTAGTTCGCCCCTGCTGATTTCCATGCCTCACGTGGGTACCCGTCTGCCGGAGGAGTTGCTGGCCTCCTATAGTGCGGTTGGCCTGCAGGTCGACGATACCGACTGGCATATCGCCGAACTCTATGAGTTTGCCCTCGGCCTTGGCGCTTCCGTGATTCGTCCTTTTCATTCACGTTACGTGATCGATCTCAACCGGCCAGCGGACGGACAGAGCCTGTATCCGGGGCAGAACACCACCGGGCTGTGTCCGCTGACGACATTCGACAACCTGCCGCTGTACCGCGAGGGCTGTGAACCGGATGCCGCCGAGATCGCACGCCGCCTGCAGGTCTACTGGCATCCCTATCATGCGGCTCTGCAGGCCGAACTGGCGCGCCTGAAGGCAGTGCATGGCTACGCGCTGCTGTGGGATGCGCACTCGATCCGCTCGCTGATTCCGCATCTGTTCGAGGGCGAACTGCCGGTCTTCAATTTCGGAACTGCCAGCGGTGCTGCCTGCGCACCTGGTCTTGGAGAAGACTTGCTGGCGCTGGCGCAGCAACTGGCACCGCAGTTTCCCGCCGTACTCAATGGCCGCTTCAAAGGCGGCTACATCACTCGTCATTACGGCCAGCCCGCCCGGCAGGTCCATGCCCTCCAACTGGAATTGGCCCAGCGCAGCTACATGCAGGAGTACGCACCTTATGCGTTGCAGGCAGCGCTGGCAGATCAGCTCAAGCCGGTGCTGCAGGCGCTCGTGACGCGCTTCATGGCGTTTCATCCCTGATGCGAGCCTGCGCCCGTATCATTTGATCCAGCGCAAACGCAGGCCAGCTGCGGCGCCGCAGCCCGGGCGGCTTGATGCATGTCAAATCCGTTCATGCAGGCGAGGCTTAGTATGCAGTCATACCAAGTCAACGCAATCCAGTCACCTGCTGAGGTCATCATGTTCAAGAACATCCTGTTGGCAACCGATGGTTCCCGTCTGTGCAACGAATCCGTCAAGGCCGCCATCGCGCTGGCCAAGAGCTGCGGCAGCACCCTGGTTGGCTTGTCGGTGGCAGGCAATCTGCGGGCCTTGTCGATTCCTGAAGTCAGCGTCGGCGTGGATGTGGAGCGCACCGATGCAGCTGGCCGCGAACGCGCTCTGGCCAGCGTCGAGATGATCACCGCGATGGCCCGTGAAGAAGGTGTTCCCTGCACGGTGCAGGTGGCCCAAGGTGGACGTCCCTACGAAGAGATCATGCGCGTGGCCGAACGCGAGCACTGCGATGCCATCATCATGGCCTCCAAGGCCCGTTCCACGCTGGGCCGCTTGCTGCTCGGCAGCCAGACCCAGAAGCTGCTGGCGCATAGCAAGGTACCTGTGCTGGTTTATCGCTGATTGGCCGAAATATGAAGAGATGCGCACCGCATGCGTGCGCAGCAGACGGTTGAAAGTGCCGTCATGAAGGTTTGTGGTGTGGAGGGTCGGGCCGTTCCTGTGGAGAGGGACGGCCCATTTTTTTTGTCCGCGCATCGCGAGCCCGGGGCCGAAAGTTTGGAGAAAGACCTCGGCCTTTGTTACAGTCAGGCCTTGTTTTGAAGACGACAACAAGGAGCCCGCATTGACCACATCCCCTCATCAGGCCCACGGCGGTAACGCCTTTACCCGCTTCTTCGCGCATGAAGCCGCTGGCGGCATCGTGCTGGCCATCGCTGCGGTGCTGGCGCTGATCATCAGCAACAGCAGCTGGCGAGAAACCTACGAGGCCTTCACCCGCATTCCCGGCAAGGTCGACATCGGTGGTCTTGTGGTGTTGTCCAAGCCGCTGCTGCTGTGGGTGAACGACCTGTGGATGGCGGTCTTCTTCTTCCTGGTCGGTCTGGAAATCAAGCGCGAATTCGTCGAAGGCGAACTGGCCTCCCGCAAACAGGCCATCCTGCCGGCGGCAGCGGCCTTGGGCGGTATGGTGGTGCCGGCGGCGATCTATGCGCTCATCAACCTGGGCGATCCGGTGGCACTGCGCGGCTGGGCCATTCCGGCGGCCACCGACATCGCCTTTGCGATCGGTATCGTGATGCTGCTGGGGTCGCGGGTTCCGACCTCGCTCAAGGTTTTCCTCACCGCCGTGGCCATCATCGATGACCTGGGCGCCATCGTGGTCATCGCGCTCTTCTATACCGACAACCTCTCACTGGGCATGCTGGCCGGGGCCGGGGTAGGGACGCTGGTCCTGTTGCTGCTCAATCGCAGCGGCGTGCGGCGCGCAGATATCTACATCGTCGTCGGTCTGGTGATCTGGGTGTGCGTGCTCAAGTCGGGCATCCACGCCACGCTGGCCGGGGTGGTCACGGCGCTGGCCATTCCCATGCGCGACGCCGACGACCAGCCGCTGGCCGGTGCCCTGGAGCATGGCTTGCATCCCTGGGTGGCCTTCCTGGTCCTGCCCATGTTTGCCTTCGCCAATGCTGGCGTGTCCTTCCAGGGCATGTCGCTGGGCAACCTGTTTGAGCCGATCCCGCTCGGTATCGCCGGCGGACTGGTACTGGGCAAGACCATCGGTGTCTTCGGTGCAGCCTGGTTGATGATCCGCAGCGGACTGGCCGCGGCACCGGCCGGTGCCAGTACCCGGCAGTTCATCGGCGTCTGCATGCTGTGTGGCATCGGCTTCACCATGAGCCTCTTCATCGGCGGCCTGGCCTTCCAGGGATTGAGCCCGGATTTCGAAGCCAAGCTCAAACTGGGCGTGCTGGGCGGCTCCATTCTGGCGGGCTTGCTGGGCACACTGGTCTTGTGGCGCAAAGAGATATCACCAGCGTGAACATCACGGTGGGCCGCATTTTCCATGCGGCCACTGTGCGTGTTGTCTATCAAAAACATCATCAATACGCTTGAGACACACGAAAAGTCGCCATTTGGCGACGAAATATCGACTTTCTGTTTTGCGATGCAAAAAATTATATAAAAAATAATTGTTTGCACACCATTAGTGCGATTCCGGCCGGAAACGGGGTCCCGACGGGCTTCCGCTTCCACATGACGAAGTGAATCCCTACGACAACGAAATGTCGACCAGCAGCTCGGCCATGAATTGCTGCTGCGCAGAACAAGCGATTGTTTACATCACCTTTTGGCAGTAGCAAGATACTTACACGGGCCTGTAACGGCGCGGCGTGGAAGGGCGCCGCTGCTGACACTACTGACAACAGCGCCCGCAGCAAGCCGGGGATATTGTCTTTTCGACATTTTCACCCCTTGGGACGATAAGCCAGGCGAATAACAGCCCGGCCATCAAAAGCAGAGGAGACAAGCATGAAACTGATGGAATTGCTCATGAGCTACGGTAGCCAGGCACTGGTGTGGTATGCGATGTACGTGATCGTGGGGAGCTGTGCCTTCGGAGCTTATGTCTGGCGCCGCACCCATTTCGGTCACTGACCTCCAAACATTCACCCTGACGCACGCCGGAATGAACGCCGGCACTGCGTGACTGACGCCAGGCGAGGGTACCGGACCAGTGCTGGCCTGAAGCATGCCGCTTCCCATCCCGCGCAAGGGCGTGGACATGGGAGCGGTGCCGTGCTGGTCTCCCGCGCGCATCGTCGACTCGTCATTTGACACCTGCATTTGCCTGCCAGAACGGCGGGGGGNGGCTT
>JGI1221J13441_10000441_pt1 | contig 18982 bp, 18 predicted proteins | sample LakVidmifraction_4_FD_13441 | JGI IMG/M metagenome (IMG submission 13441) | reverse complement strand
TAGGTCATCGATCAAGGCCGCCCCAATCAACGTCTTCCATGTCGATTGCGGCTTCACCGGATCCCCGGAACTCCGCGATAGAGTCTTTCGCCAAGAAATAGTCCTCTTGATCTTCGAGGAATTCCTTGATCGCCTCGACAACGTAGAAGCTCTTTGTGCGCCCGGTTCTCTTCGCGAGGGCATCGAGACGACTATCCAACTCGTCGTCGATCCGCACGTTCATCTGTGTCTTCGCCATCGTGTACTCCTTCTTGCGTTATACAAGTATAACATCTTTGATAGAGACCGTACTGGCTGTTCTTGAGGCGCAGGTCGTCTCGGAGCTTGACGACAACTCACTCGATTGAGCGCTCCTCTTTAAGACCCATTACCGACCGTCCGCAGGCCGATTCCCAGGCAAGGTTCAAATTCGAAAGGCTACGGTATTCCAAGGACGAAACCAGGCGACCAAGCATCTATGACGTAGGACGCGAAGTGCACCAGCAATAACCCAAGCCCAGAACCGTTTGGTGCGATCAGCGAGCGGCCCGGAGACCAGCCGGAGCACCAGTGCTGCGGCCTCGCCGATTTCGGTAACAACACCGACCACGACAGCGGTGGCACCGAGATAGAGCGGGCACCCTCGTCGACAAAGTCGGACGGCGAACTGATGACGCCGAACGTGACAGCGACCCGCCAGGCACCCATTCTCAGCGGTCATGCCCGTGTCATTGCCACGCCCCTTCGATTTTCATCGCCTCCGACCGTCAGGGCACGGGCGGCACTTCTGGCAATTCCGATCACGAAGACCACCAGCGCGAGGACCACGAGAAGAGCCAGTATCAGTCACGAGCTCTGGTATCCGAGGAGGATCGGCAGGAAGCCGACGATGACCGGGCAGGTTGCGTCGCCCGTACCCCAAAGACTCTCAAACACGCCTCACGTTGAATCGTGCCCCACTCATCGTTCCTTTGCGGACGTCCGGCAGGGAGTCCCCCATGTGCTTTCGTCGCTGCAGTCCGTTCTTTGCACCGCCAAGCAAAGTTCGCGGTCCGGATTATGCCGCACCGGTGCCAAGTAGTAGACCGAGTAGGTAGGTCGCTGCTGCTGCTCCGAAGCCGATCATAAGTTGGCGAAGCCCGCGCTTGACGGGTGAAGCGCCCGAGAGTAGTCCGACTATCGCACCGGTGCCGAGCAGCGTAACTCCCACGAGGCCTGCCGAGACGAGAACTGCGGCAATCCCTTGCATCCCGAACAGGTAGGGCAGCACGGGAATGATGGCGCCGGATGCGAAGAAGCAGAAGCTTGACGTAGCCGCCGAGAGTCCAGTTCCGACAGCTTCGTGCTGGTCAGGTTCCGACGCCTTCGCTTCGAACTCGAGTCTTGGGTTTCCATTGAGAACTTCCGCGGCGTGAGCTTGCGCTTCGTCGGGGCTCATGCCTCGGGCTCGGTAAAGCAACGCAAGTTCGTTCGCGTCAATATCGAGATGGGGCAGGGCGTTCCGCATCTCGGGATCAGCAGTAGATGCTTCCAAGAGCTCACGCTGTGACCGCACGGAAACGTACTCGCCCGCTCCCATGGAAAGCGCACCAGCTAAGAGACCGGCCAGACCGGTGAGCAGAATAATGTTCGTGGCTACTCCACTCGCGCCGACTCCGAGGACGAGAGAGAGATTGCTGACAAGGCCATCGTTCGCGCCGAACACTGCTGCGCGGAAGTTGCCGGAGAGCCGGTTGCGTCCCCGTGCGGCAAGGCCGCGGACGACTTCACCGTGAATGCGCTCATCGGCTGCCATCGTCGACGTGGCATCGGGATCTGCTTCATAGGGTGATTTGTCCTCGGCTCGCTGTGCCAAGGCAAGGACGAACACCGATCCGAAGCGGCGAGCGAGCAAACCAAGAAACAGGGTGTGGCCATCCCCGCGGCGAGGCTTGCCGACGTGGCTTCCGAGCAGGTTCAACCAGTGTGCCTCATGCCGAGCTTCGGCCTCGGCGAGCCCGAGGAGAATCTCTCGCTCTTCTCCACTGCGCCGACTTGCTAGGTCGCGATATACGGCAGCCTCAGCGCGTTCATTGGCCAGGTACTGCCGCCAACGACGTACCTGGGTTGGTGTCGGGCGCACGGGCAAGTGTGAATTCGTAGGCATCGTAATCCTCCGGTCGGCCCCGACCGAAGAATCAGCCCTGAAAGCTGACGGTTCGGCCAGAGAATCGAGCACATCAATGGTGGTCTCGTTGGTTATCTGGCCGAAGGTCTCGTTCGCCCTTAGCGGGTGATGCACCGGGCTTATTCAGCCAGCATGTCGACACATCTCCACCGGCTTGGCCGGTGTGAACTACTCCCCTTCGTGAGCAAGTCTAGCTACGTAAAAGATTCTGGGTCAGATCTTGTAGGGGTAGGCGAGCAGAAACCTGGGACCGGAAGTCAGATCACCGTCCATAAAGCTATCCGCCATCGTCCGCGGATGCGTGTCTGACGCATTGATCCTCCCCTGCGGGCAGGTGGCTCTGGTCGAAAGCCGCCTTCTATGGCGTTGCCTCCACCCCGACGTTCTTCGTCAACTATCGGACGGTACAGCTGAACTCCTTCGATGACCTTCGTGGGGCGATTGAAGCAGAATTGGACCGTTGTGACGTCGCCCTGGAGGATCTCCGGCTGAAGCGGGTGATCGCTTGACCGCAAGGAGTGGTGGGATGATTGGAGACGTTTAGTGTGAATAAGGGATGACGGGCTTCACCAGTAGCGTCTTTCTCTCGGTCCCTCGGTTTGCTAGGAGTGAGAGATGTTTCTAGACCTCTTGAGTGCTAGTGGCCCAATTTGCGGCCACCTGAGCGGCGCTGCCGTTAGTTATTGAGCGCATTGCAACCTCAAAAGCGCTTTTCATTCGATCGTCGAAATTCACATCTGCAAGCAATGGGTCCTTTGCAAGCTCGTAGGCGACAATGCCGACAGCTGCGTTCAAGCAAACCATTTCGGTAATTGCAGCCGAATTCGCAAAATCTTCGCCAGCGAATACCCCAGCTGCAACCTGCGCATTGTGGGTCGCATCTCCACCAAGCAATTGCCACTGAATTACTCGCTCCAGCCCGATGCTTATGGGGTCAAATTCGAATTCCGAAATTTCACCGCCACTGACCTGCCAAACCTGGTTGGCCGCCGTGGTGCTCAGTTCGTCAAGACCGTCGTTGGACCTAAAAACAATTGCCGTTCTGCCCCGGTTCGATAGCTCTGCTGCCATCAGCGGGGCAACCTTGGCATCCGCGACTCCAAGGGCGGTAGCAATTGGCTGCACCGGGTTTGCAAGGGGGCCTAGGAAGTTGAAGGTCGTTGGAACGCCAATTTCTTTTCTGGCGGCCGCAACGTGGCGCATTGCGGGATGAAACACCGGTGCGAAAAAGAAGGTAATTCCCTGGCTTGCAAACACGCTGGCCACTTGTTCGGGTGAAAGATCTAGCCTGACACCCAACATTTCCAGCATTTCTGAGGCGCCGGTCTTCCCCGACGCGCTGCGAGAACCATGCTTTAGAACTGGCACTCCTGATGCGCGCGCAACCACGGCGGCCATCGAGCTGATGTTAACGGTGCCGACCAGGTCTCCCCCGGTGCCGACGATATCCAGGGCGTCGTTGCTGATGTTTAGTTTTTCGCAATTTTGAAGCATGACATCGACCAGGCCGCCGAGTTCCGCAACGGTCTCACCTTTAGCTCGAAGTGCCGTCATGAATCCGCCGAGTTGACTGGCAGTGGCAGTGCCCGACATGATTTGCTGCATAGCCCAACCCGCTGCTTCTCGGGATAAATCTTGACCGGCAACTAGTGATGTCAGCACCCCTGGCCATGTTTGAATCGTCATGACAGCAGTCTAACTATGACAAAGTGCAGAAATTCTGTAAAAAAATTGGAGAACCTTGTGGTTTCCGGGCTCCAGAGTACCTCCGTCGAGTATCCTTGAGATATGTCTACCACCTTCGAAGCTGTTACCCCTCCGGTAATCAATAGGCCCAATTCCACGTCAGTCGGCACGATCGTCTGGCTTGGCAGCGAAGTTATGTTTTTCGCCGGCCTTTTTGCGATGTACTTCAGCTTGAAAGCTGGTGCACCGGACCTCTGGGCCAACGATGCTCAGATTTTGAACGTGCCCTTCGCCCTTATAAACACTCTGATTCTGGTCGCAAGCTCATTCACCGCCCAGTTTGGCGTATTTGCTGCCGAACGATTGCAGCCAAGACGAACAGGTGCATCGCCAGCAAAGTGGGGAATGATTGAGTGGTTCTTCCTGACTTACGTTCTTGGCGCTGTATTTGTCTCTGGTCAGATATGGGAGTACGCGACGCTGGTCTCTGAGGGCATAACCCTCAGCTCGAACTCTTACGGTTCGGCCTTTTACATCACAACTGGGTTCCACGCACTGCACGTGACCGGCGGACTGGTTGCGTTCTTGCTAATTATCGGTCGCGCCTACGCGGCAAAGAATTTCGGCCACAAGGAAGCAACCAGCGCAATTGTTGTTTCCTACTACTGGCACTTTGTAGATGTGGTTTGGATTGGTCTTTTCGTAGTCGTTTACATTCTCAAATAACAAAATGGAGAAAAAGTTGAACTCAGCTAAACCAATGCGCCGACGCCCCTGGGCAGCTGGACTCGTGGTATTCCTTGGCCTAGTGCTATCTGGTGGAGGTTACGCCGCAGCAACCAACGTGGTTCAAGCAGAGGCCGGTTCCCCAGCTCAGGTTGAAGAGGGACGCAAGATTTTCCTAGCTAACTGTGCTACTTGTCACGGAACCAATGGTGAGGGTGCCATTGGAGGACCTAGCCTCATTGGAGTTGGAGCCGCATCGGTAGATTTCCAGGTCGGTACTGGCCGTATGCCGGGTCAAGGTTCTGGACCCCAACTAATAGCTAAGCCAGTTCAGTTCACTCAAGAGCAAATTTCAGCAATGGCGGCCTATGTCGCCTCCCTTGCACCTGGTCCAGCTATTCCGGATGAGGAATACCTTCGCGGCGATGGTGAAGCAGAACACGGTGGTGAGCTGTTCCGCATCAACTGCGCCATGTGCCACAACGCTGTTGGCGCCGGAGGAGCACTTACCCAAGGAAAGTTTGCCCCTGCACTTGGCGGAGTGAGCCCTAAGCACACATACGAGGCCATGGTTACTGGACCGCAGAACATGCCAGTTTTCAACGACGCAAATCTGACGCCCGAAGATAAAAAAGACATCATTACTTACCTGAAGTACATTGAAGAGAATGACTCGGTTGGTGGATTTGAATTGGGTTCAATTGGGCCAGTAGCCGAAGGATTATTTACCTGGATCTTTGGGTTAGGTTTCATAATTGCCATCACTGTATGGCTCGGGGCAAAGTCGAATTAGGAGATAGCGCATGAGCGATATTGAAAAGAGCTACTCCCCTGGGCTAGCCACAGACATAGAAAAGCCGATTGCCAACCCTGGAATTGAGCCTCACCGGATTCGCATGACCGACAAGAGCGAAAAGCACGCTCGAACTGCTGAAAAACAAATAGCGGTCATGTTCGGTGTTAGCGTCGTTGGGGCAATCATTGCTATTTGGGGATTCTTCGCATTCCCGATTGTGGATGGCGATCTTTCAGCCACCAGAAACAACTCACTGTGGATGGGTCTTGGAATGGCTCTATCCATGTTCGGTATCGGCTTTGGAGCTGTGCACTGGGCAAAGACACTCATGCCGGACAATGAAGTTTCCGAAATGCGCCATCAGGCAAGAAGCACGGATGAAACCCGTGCTCAGGCACTTGAAATCGTAAAGCTTGCCGATGGTGAGTCTGGCTTCTCAAGACGCAAGCTCATCCGTCGAAGCATGTACGGTGCTCTTGCCTTCTTCCCAATCCCAGCGATCATTATTTTCGGTGACTTGGGGCCGGTTGTCGGCGACACTCTAAAGCACACCATGTGGAAGCCAGGAACCAGGCTCACAAAAGACCCGACCGGTATCCCAATCAAGGCATCAGATGTCACCATTGGATCTGTTTTTCACGTAATTCCTGAGGGCTTGAGCGAGATGGAAGAGCACAAGCTCGAGGAAAAAGCAAAGGCTGCGGTTTTGCTAGTCCGAGTGAACCCTAGCGACCTCAACGAAGACCCAGACAAAGCGGACTGGAGCTACCAAGGCATTGTCGCTTACTCGAAAATTTGTACCCACGTGGGTTGTCCAGTTGCTCTATATGAGCAGCGCACCCATCACTTGCTGTGCCCATGCCACCAGTCAACCTTTGACCTGGCTAACCACTGCGAGGTGATATTTGGTCCTGCATCACGCTCGCTCCCCCAGCTACCAATTGCAGTTGATGCTGAGGGCTACCTAATAGCACAAAGTGACTTTTTAGAACCAGTCGGTCCTTCGTTTTGGGATATGAGGAAATAAATGACTAATACAACAGAGAAAAAGCCCGGATTTGCAGGAGGAGCCGCTAATTACCTGGACGAGCGCCTAAGCATCGGAGCTGTGCTCAAGGGCTTTGGTCGGAAGGTGTTCCCTGACCACTGGAGCTTCATGCTCGGTGAGGTTGCACTCTACAGCTTCGTAATCTTGGTGCTAACGGGAATTTTCCTGACGTTCTTCTACCAGCCATCAATGGCGGAGGTGCAGTACAACGGCAGCTATGCGCCGCTAAAGGGTGCGCAGATGTCGATCGCCTACGCTTCCAGCCTTGACATTAGCTTTGATATTCGTGGTGGTCTAATCATGAGACAGATTCACCACTGGGCAGCCCTACTGTTCGTGGCCGCAGCCGGGCTTCACATGCTTCGTGTGTTCTTCACTGGAGCATTCAGAAAGCCACGCGAGCTCAACTGGGTGGTTGGATTCTTACTATTCTTGATGGGTATGGGAGCCGGATTCACAGGCTACTCACTTCCTGACGACCTTCTGTCTGGAAACGGCCTTCGCATTATTGATGGAATGATCAAGGGAATCCCAGTGATTGGAACGGCATTCAGCTCCGGGTTCTTCGGAGGAGAGTTCCCGGGTACAGAGGTAGTTGCAAGGCTCTACAGCTTGCACATAATGATTATCCCTGCCTTGATTATTGTGCTTATCGGTGTCCACCTAATGATGGTCATCATTCACAAGCACACTCACTACTCAGGCCCAGGCCGTACCGAGGACAACGTTGTCGGTTACCCACTAATGCCTGTATACGTTGCAAAGGCTGGAGGGTTCTTCTTCTTAGTCTTCGGTGTGGTAGCTGCAATATCTGCAACCTTCACGATCAACCCGATTTGGAACTACGGGCCTTATGACCCCTCCCCTGTTTCTGCCGGTACTCAACCTGACTGGTACATCGGTTGGTTGGATGGCGCATTGCGTTTGGCACCATCGGGTTGGGACATATCAATCTTCGACTACGTCATCCCTATGGGTGTGATGGTGCCGCTAATTGTTTCACTGCTCTTCTTAGGACTCGTAGCCGCATACCCATTCATTGAGAACTGGGTAACGAAGGACAAGCGTGAACACCACGTGCTTGACAGGCCGCGCAACGCGCCGACCCGTACCGCAATTGGTGCTGCTGGCGTGACCTTTTATGCAGTGCTTTGGGCAGCTGCCTCAACTGACTTGATTGCGATAAATTTCCAGATGTCACTGAACCAGGTCCTCCTTGCAATGCAGATCATGCTACTAATTGGACCTGCGATTGCCTACTGGGTTGCCAAGCGCGCTTGTATCGCACTGCAGAACAAAGACCGAGAGATGGTTCTTCACGGTCGAGAGACCGGCCGCGTTGTGAGACTTCCGCACGGCGAATACATTGAGGTTCACGAGACCGTTGACGAGTATGAACTGTGGAGGCTAATCGACTACAAGGACTACCAGCCAGTCATGGCCCGACCAGACGCCAACGGCAAGATAACAGTTGGTAACCGGATTAGGTCAGCTGTATCCAAGATCTACTTCGAGGACCGTATTGCACCTGTGTCCAAGGCAGAGTACGAGATTGCACATGCAGACCACGCTCCAGAGGCCGTTACAGAGAAGCCGAAGCGTAAGCAGAAGTCAATCAACGCCTAGTTCACTGTTCTAAGACGAACCCCGGATCTCATTCAGATTCGGGGTTCGTCTTTTAATCCTCCCGCAACCCATTCACAGGAGGGGCCTCAAGAGACCTAAGTGACCAGTCTTGACTGTCGTCCATGCTCTCAGGGTCGGTCATGGTGACTGCCGATGGAAGCTTTGGGAACATGCAACGCGGACTCATTGCATCAAGCAGAAGACTCGGAACACTGTCATAAGTGGCTACAAGAGCCCGCAGGACCTCTTAGGGAAGCCGCAGATACTGAATATAAGGGCACCCCCATGCTGCAACCCCGACTCATTGCGACAAGCAGGCTCAACAGGGGATGCAAAATAGCTCTTAGGCCGCACTCGTCGAAGAAATACTCAGCCAACAAGAAACCCCGTCACCAGATGAGTCCAGAGACGGGGTTTGCTAGCAAAAAAACTAGTGAGCGTGAGCTCCACGTGAATACTCGTAGACGAAGCCTATAACAGCCACGATAGCTAGTGGAACAGCGATGAAGGTCACCCACCAGCCAACCGCCAGTGACAAGAAAAGCATTGCGCAGGCAAGCCCTAGTGCCAATGGCCACCAGCTCCACGGACTGAAGAAGCCCACTTCACCGGAGTCATCGGCAATCTCGCCGTCAAGACGATCCTCTGGCAGTTCTGAGTCCTTACTCAGTCCGCTGTAGAGGAAGAATGCAATAAGGAGAGATAGTAAAACCGAGAACCCAATGACGACAGTGCCAATCGGCTCAACAGAGCCAAGAAACAAGTAGGACATAATTACGTAACCGATCGTAGCCACAGCTAAGTAACCGGCCATCACCAACTGCAGCCCAACATTAGAGCGCATTAGGAAATGCCGTCCTTGCTATAGGAAGCCTTCGCTTCCGGAGCAGCGTGCTCAGGGTAGTTAAGGTCAAAGGCTGGTGACTCCGAGCGAATTCTTGGGATGGAGTGGAAGTTGTGCCTCGGGATTGGAGACTCTGTTGCCCACTCAAGCGAGCGGCCATAGCCCCAAGGATCCTTCAGCTCAACCATCTTGCCCTTGCGTGCAGTTATCCAAACGTTGAACAAGAACGGAATCATGGATAGAGCAAGCAACGTGGCACCCGCGGTAGAGATTAGGTTCATCTCAGTGAAGCCGTCCTCCGGAAGGTAAGTTGCGTAGCGCCTTGGCATACCCAAAACTCCTAGCCAGTGCTGAACTAAGAATGTGGTGTGGAAACCGATGAAGAGGATCCAGAAGTGAATCTTTCCCAGACGCTCGTTCAACATCTTGCCGGTGAACTTTGGCCACCAGAAGTAGAAGCCTGCAAACATAGCGAACACAACTGTTCCAAACACTACGTAGTGGAAGTGAGCAACCACGAAGTAAGAGTCGGAAAGGTGGAAGTCAAGAGCAGGCGAAGCCAAAATCACTCCGGTCAGACCGCCGAAGACGAAAGTGACCAAGAAGCCCAGGCTCCAAAGCATTGGCGTTTCGAAAGTAATAGATCCGCGCCATAGCGTTCCAATCCAGTTGAAGATTTTCACTCCAGTAGGGACCGCAATAAGCATGCTCGTAAATGCGAAGAATGGAAGAAGCACCTGACCAGTGACGTACATGTGGTGAGCCCACACAGTCATGGACAGGGCAGCAATCGCGATAGTCGCGTAAACGAGAGTCTTGTAACCGAAAATTGGCTTTCGGCTGAAAACCGGGAAAATTTCGGAGACGATTCCAAAGAATGGAAGCGCAATGATGTAAACCTCTGGGTGACCGAAGAACCAGAACAGGTGCTGCCAGAGCATGGCTCCGCCGTTTTGAGGATCAAAAATGTGAGCACCAAACTGACGGTCGGCACCAAGTGCGAACAAAGCTGCTGCCAATGGCGGGAAGGCCATGATAATCATAATTGAAGTCACCAGGGTGTTCCAAGTGAAAATAGGCATGCGCCACATGGTCATACCTGGAGCGCGCATTGTGATGATAGTTGTGATGAAGTTCACTCCACCAAGAATGGTTCCAAATCCGGATAGCGCGAGTCCAAATACCCAAAGGTCTCCACCGATTCCCGGAGAGAAAGTGGTATTGGACAATGGCGCATAGGCAAACCAGCCGAAGCTAGCTGCTCCCTGAGGTGTAAAGAATCCAGAAACTGCGATCAAGCTTCCGAAGCTAAAGAACCAGTATGCAATTGCGTTGAGCCGGGGGAATGCCACATCGGGGGCACCTATTTGAACAGGCATCAGCACATTTGCGAAACCAGCAAACAACGGAGTCGCAAACATAAGCAACATGATCGTGCCGTGCATCGTGAAGAGCTGGTTGTACTGCTCTTTTGTGGCAACAATTTCAAGCCCCGGAAGGGCAAGCTGCGCTCGAATAACCAGCGCCATGACGCCACCGAGCAAGAAATACAAGAATGATGTGATCAGGTATAGATACCCAATCTTTTTATGATCCGTAGTGGTTAGCCAGTCGACAATTATCTGACCCTTGCTTCGCCTGGGCTTGAAGGTCGAAGGGTTTGTTCTGGTTGGTGTGATCGTAGCCATGATCTCTAGCCTCTAATCGTCGGATCTCCGCCAGGGAGGTTTTGGTTTCGGTCGTATTCGGTTGAAAGCTGTCCTACGTTTCCTTGAGTGGCAAGGGCGCCCATGCGAGAGTCATACTCGGACTGTGGAACAACTTTTACGTTGAACAACATCATCGAGTGGTATTCGCCGCAGAGTTCCGCACATTTGCCGACGTAGGTGCCCTCTTTCAAAGGGGTGAAATACATCTGGTTCGTGTGTCCGGGGAACACATCTTTTTTGTAAAGGAAATCAACAACCCAGAAGGAGTGAATTACGTCTCTGGAATTCAGTTCTATCTGAACAGACTTGCCCACTGGCAAGTACAAGGTTGGAAGGGTCTCAAAAATATTTTCTTCTTTGCCGGTGAACTGGGCCTGAATGCTGCTGTCATAGACGTTGTCGTCCACGTAGTTAAAGTCCCAGCTCCACTGCTTCGCGATTACCTCGATATGAACGTCTGGGTTTTCAACCTTCGCCTCAATGGCGGTCATATCACGGGCGGTGAAGGCGAAGAAGCCAACTACCAAGATCAAAGGAATAACCGTGAAGAGGGCTTCGATTGGAAGGTTGTATCGAAGCTGAGCTGGTAGACCAGTCTCGCCCCTGCGCCTGCGGTAAACAATTAGCGCCCAGGCAATAAGCCCCCAGGAAACAACTCCCACCGCCAACAGTACGATCCAAGAAGTAGTCCAAAGTCCAATGATGCGATCGGTGTGGTTTGTTACGCCTGAAGCATCCGGTAAAAAGCCTCGTTGAGCCTCTGCGCTGCAACCGCTTAACACTAAAGCGAGGCTTGAAAACAGCGCTAAAGCCGCCACGCGAGAACGGTTTTTACTCAATGGCTAATCCTTCGATCGTAACTTTTGACAATTAAATTCTAACCGATGAAGGCTTGGAAACTGGCCAGAAGACGAGCTTTAGTTAAATGAATCTCCGCAGGCACAGCTGCCGTCGGCATTTGGGTTGTCAATCGTGAAGCCTTGCTTTTGGATGGTGTCCTCAAAATCAATTGATGCGCCATCAAGGTAGGGAACACTCATAGGATCCACTACTACTTCAACGCCATCAAAGCTAACGATTGAGTCAATTTCCTCAAGTTGTTCGTCAAAGAACAAGTTGTAAATGAGCCCTGAGCAACCGCCTGGCTGAACCGAAACGCGAAGTCGCAAGTCATCGCGACCCTCTGCCTCTATAAGTGAACGGACTTTGGAAACTGCAAAGTCAGTGAGTTTGACGCCGTGTGTTGTTATCTGTGTCATATGGACCTCCAATTATTTAGTTTAACAGCTATCGCGCTAAGTCATTCCCATTGAGCAAAATCAAACTTTGGGCGAGAATTGCTCGCCGCAGGGTTGGTAGATGCTGTGACTCATTTGGCGAGTGAGCTCTTGAATCCGGTTCTTCGACACCGGTGACCAAAATTTCCGCGTTAGGAAAAGCTTCGGCGAGTTGGGAAATAAAGGGTATCGAGCCGCCGATTCCCATGTTCACGCTCGGATTTGGCCAAGAAGCAGAGAACGCTTCGTGGGCTAGCTTGGCTGCCCAGCCATCCTTTGCTAAGTAGCCGGGTCCAGCTTCATGCCTACCGAACTCAACCTGGGCTCCGAATGGCGCATGGTAGCTCAAGTGCTTCTTCAGGGCCTCAAGGCCGCTTTCGGGGCTCTGAGAGGGTGCTAGGCGCAACGAAATCTTTGCCCGAACCTCAGGCTGTGCGGTGTTGGATGAGACATCCACCGAAGGTAGATCAAGACCAATTACTGTTACCGCTGGCTCCCCCCATATTTGCTGGGTAACAGATTTATCTCCGAGCCTTTCAACACCGGGCAAAAGCCCAGCTATCCGAGTAAATTCTTCGTCAGACAGCTTCGGCCCATCGATCGAGACTGAGTCCAGTCCGCCAATTGCGACGTTCCCTGCTTCATCCGTCAATGAAACTAAGAGCCGAATCATGGCCGTAGTGGCATCCGGCAAAGGACCCCCATACATGCCCGAATGGAGTGCGTGATCGAGCGTTTTTAGAGTGAAAGTTTGAGAGACCATACCTCGCAATGCACTGGTCAAAGCCGGAACGTCTTCGCTCCAGTTGCCGCTGTCGGCAACAATTATCAGATCTGCGGCCAAGTCGGAATGATTCGCCTTCAGGAACTCGGGAAAGGATTCGGAGCCCGCCTCCTCTTCGCCCTCAATAAACACAGTTACGCCCACGCGAACCTCTGCTGCAAGTTCCATAAGTGTCCGCAATGAAGTCAAGTGCGTGACGATTCCAGATTTGTCATCCGAAGCGCCCCTGCCAAAAAGCCGGTCACCCTTCAGTGTCGCCTCAAAAGGCTCGGTGTTCCACAAAGCAGAGTCCCCCGGTGGCTGCACATCATGGTGCGCATACAAAAGGACGTGAGGCGCGGCTTTATGCCCGGCTTTTCTTGCAACTACCGCTGGAGCTCCGAGCTCCCCAGATGGCTTGGCTGCCTTGCGAATTTCGACGAAGTCAAAAAACTCCAACTGCCTAAATTCATCCGCGACCTTTTCTGCCGAGAGTTCCAGGTTGTTCTGGTCGAAACTCGGCCATGCTATGCCCGGTATTTTGACAAATTGACCCAATTTGGCAACTGCGGCCGGAAATTGGGAGTCCACGAATTTACTAGCAGGTTCAAACCATTTAGGGTTCATTGGGACAGAAGAAAAAGCCATGGCTGTAATCTAAGGCATATCAGACAAGAGGATTCGATGACTCAAGAAGACAACGCTCAGGCCGGCAAGGGTCGTCCGACCCCCGCAAGGAAAGACCGCGAGCTTGCTCGCAAGCGCCCACTAGTTGGCGATCGAAGCAAAGAAGCTAAGAACGCTGACAAGGAAAAAAACCGCGCTGAGAGGCAAAAGGCGCGTAAGGGAATGATGGCAGGCGAAGAGCGCTACCTCGGAGCCAGAGACAAAGGTCCGCAGCGAAAACTTGCCCGTAATGTCGTGGATGCTCGTTTCACCGCAGGAGAATTAGTTCTCCCAATGTTGTTCTTCGTAGTTTTACTAACATTCATTGACTCGTACGCGATTCAAATCGTTGCTCTGTTCGCGATGTGGGGACTATTCATAGTCGTTGCCATAGATTCGTTTTTCGTTGGCAAGGCTGTCAAGAGAAAACTGGGAATCAAATATGGCCCAGAGAACCTCGAGGGTGGCTTAGCTTGGTATGGCGCGATGCGCTCAATTCAGATGCGAACACTTCGAATTCCCAAACCACAGGTAGCAAGGTTTACAAAATTAGAGCTTTAATCCGTCGGCACAACTAAAAGGAGTAAAGATGCAGCACAGATACCTCGGCAATTCCGGCCTAAAAGTTTCAGAAATCATCTATGGAAATTGGCTTACCCATGCCTCTCAGGTTCAGGACAAGCAGGCCATAGAGACAGTCCACGCCGCAATAGACGGTGGAATTACCACTTTTGACACCGCCGATGCCTACGCAAACTTAGCCGCCGAAACCGTGCTGGGTGATGCCCTCAAGGGTCAGCGCCGCGAAGGGCTGGAGATTCTAACCAAAGTATATCACCCAGTTGCAGAGATGGGACCGAACGATGTCGGCCTGGGCCGTAAGCACATCATGGAGTCGATTAACGGCTCGCTAAAACGCCTAAACACTGACTACGTAGATCTTTACCAGGCTCACAGGTTCGACTTCGAAACCCCACTTGAAGANACCATGCAGGCNTTTGNNGANTTAGTAAGAATGGGCAANGTNCTCTACGTCGGAGTCTCCGAATGGACAGCCGATCAAATCAGACAGGGCCAAGCCCTAGCGTCTCAAATGGGATATCGACTTATTTCCAACCAGCCGCAGTATTCGATGCTTTGGCGAGTAATTGAAGGTGAAGTGGTTCCAGCAAGCAAAGAGTTAGGCCTGTCGCAAATTGTTTGGTCTCCGCTTGCTCAGGGTGTCCTTACTGGAAAATACCTTCCCAACGCAGAACTACCAAAGGACTCCAGAGCCGCTGATTCTGAAATTGGTGGATTTATGGAGCGATTTATGACCGAAGAGACCCTGACAAACGTTCAAAAGCTAAAGCCTTTGGCCGAAGAACTGAACTTGACAATGGCTCAGTTTGGCATTGCCTGGGTCCTGCAGAACCAGAACGTTGCTGCGGCGATTGTTGGAGCGTCAAAGCCAGATCAGATTGCATCTAACGTTGCAGCTGTTGGGGTAGAGATTCCCTCAGAGATCATGAAGAAGGTCGATGAAATACTTGGAGACGCGGTATTCACTGACCCAAGTCTGACCAAAAGCCCAGACCCGAGACCTACCGGGCGGTAAGGCGTCTGGCCCAAAGAGGCCCTGCGTAAACAAAACCGGTGTAACCCTGGACTAAGTCTGCACCCAGCGAAATTCGCCGTGCGTAGTCAGCCTTGCTTATTACGCCGCCGACCGAAATCACAAGCATCTGGCTCGGAAGAAGCTTGCCGAGCAATTGAAGGACTTCAGTGGACCGTTCGGCTAGAACGGGTCCGCTGAGACCTCCGGTCTCAGCGATGTTGTTTTCGGTCACAAGGTTGTTGCGTGAAATGGTGGTGTTTGTAGCCACTATGCCCGCAAGCTTCATTTTCACAACCAGGGCAGCAATTGCCTCGATGTCGGCATCAACAAGATCCGGCGCTATTTTTAGCAGCACCGGCACTTTTCCAGCCTCGGCTAAAACAACGCTCAGTATCGGCCGAAGCTCGGTAACTTGTTGCAAATCCGTGAGGCCGGCAGTGTTTGGTGAGGAGACATTTACCACGAGGTAATCGGCGACTGGCGCGAGTGTTTTGGCCGCAAACCCGTAGTCATCAGCAGCATTTTCCTGGCTGGTGCCCTTATTTTTACCAATGTTCACGCCGATAATAGGCAATCGCTTATTGGTTTTCCGAAGCTTGGCGATTCTAGCGGCCACCTCAACAGCACCTTCGTTGTTGAAGCCCATGCGGTTGATCAGGCTTTGGTTTTTTGGCAACCTGAACAGTCGAGGCTTGGAGCTTCCTGGCTGTGGCAGTGGGGTTACGGTGCCTATTTCGACGTGGCCAAAACCGAGTGCGTGCAAGGGCTTTATGAGAATTCCGTTTTTATCAAAACCAGCCGCCATGCCAAGTCTGTTTTCGAACTCAAGCCCCATGATGCTGAAACTATCGCGGGGTTTTCTAGCTCGAATTAGTCCCATCCCACTCATGACTCGAAGTGCAGTGACCACCAGCTCGTGAGCAAATTCCGGATCAAGTTTGTTGAAAAACACCCTAAAGAAAAACCGGTACAGCAATTTTCAATCCCTCAGGCTCTTGATGGCCGCCTGAAAATCATCGAGCGAATCCCAGGCTTGATAGACGCTGGCAAAGCGCATAAAGGCGACGTGGTCCAGATTGCGAAGCGGTTCAAGGATTGCGAGCCCAATGTCTTGGGCCTCAATGGATGCAGCACCGGTTGCCCGAAGAGCTTCTTCAACCTGCTGTGCAAGCAAGGCTAAATCTGCATCNGTTACTGGCCTGCCTTGGCAAGCCTTCCTGACACCCGAGACGATCTTGTCTCTGGAGAATGGTTCGGTTACACCGCTGCGCTTGGTGATCATCAAGGTCGCGGTTTCTATTGTGGTGAACCGCTTCTGGCATTCAGGGCACTGACGACGGCGTCGAATCGATGCGCCATCGTCGCTGGTTCGTGAGTCAATTACTCGAGAGTCAGAATTTCTGCAAAAAGGACAGTGCACTTTTACTCCTCAAGCCTTATCGTTCCAGCGCGACCGTGAGCACTTAGCTGCTCAGTTTCGGAGAAAATTCTAAGCTTGTCCGACACCGCAGCCAGCGCCTTAGCCGAATAAGTCACGTGCTGCTGGGTTCTCAAGAAAGTAAACACCGAGAGGCCAGAACTGAACTTAGCCTGCTGGCCGGTTGGCAGGACGTGATTTGATCCCGCCAAGTAATCCCCGAGGCTGACCGGAGAATAGGCACCGATAAACACGGCGCCAGCGTGACGAACCTGGCCCGCGAGCTGTTCAGGGTTAGCAGTTTGGATTTCGAGGTGCTCCGTGGCGTATTCATTCGCAACCGCCATTGCCGCGTTCATATCTGCGACTAGAACTAAGGCCGACTGGATGGCACCCAAAGATGCCTCAATGCGATCGCGGTTTTTAGCAAGCGGAATCTGAAGCTCAAGCTCTTGTTCGACCCGCTCAATCAGGCTCGTGGAATCGGTTATCAGAACCGCTGCCGCATTTTGATCGTGCTCGGCCTGAGATATCAGGTCAGCAGCGATAAACCTTGGGTTCGCTTGTTCGTCAGCAACTATCAAGATCTCAGTTGGTCCAGCTTCAGAGTCAATACCGATGACTCCTCTTAGCTGGCGCTTAGCTGCGGCAACGAAGATGTTCCCTGGACCGGTGACCATCGCTACGGGCTCAAGTTCGATTTCAGGTATGCCGTAGGCAAAGGCAGCGATCGCACCTGCTCCCCCGATGCCATAAACCTCTTCGATGCCCAATAAGGCGCAGGTGGCCATGACGCTCGGGCTCGGCAGCCCGTTTTCTTGCGCGGGAGAAGTAACCGTGATCCTAGGAACCTTGGCAACCTGAGCGGGGACCACGTTCATCACTACGCTCGAAGGATAAACCGCTTTACCACCTGGGACGTAAAGTCCAACTGAGTCCACCGGAACAAAGAGTTGCTCTACAGACGCACCTTGATCTAATTCAACCTTGACGGCAGCTGGCAGCGTGGCAACCGAGACAGCCCGCACCCTTGCGATGGAGGTCTCTATTGCGGCTCGAAGGGGCTTATCTAGCTGTGCCAGCGCTTCAGCTAATACTTCTTTGGGGACGCGAAATGAAACGTTTTTCAACCCATCGAAGCGCTCGGCCTGGGCGTCTAAAGCTACCAGCGAATTTTGTTTGACCTCGGCAATTATTTCGGACACAGTCTCGGCTACTGACTCAATGCTTATGGCGGCCCTTGGGAGCAATTCAGCGACCAAGGCAGCTGTTATCGGACCTGAAATCTCGATTTTCCGCACGCTAGTACCCCACTAAATAAATCTGGATGAACTAACCTTATCCTTACATGACTATAGACAATGATTACTTCGACCTTTCCGGGCCAGCTGGCCTCAAGGTCGTTTTTAGAAACCACGCAACCGGCATCGCCATTGTTACCGCGGCCGATGTTGACCAAAACCCCATCGGCTTCACGGCCTCTTCGGTCACCTCTCTCGGCTCAGCGCCGCCACTGATTTCGTTAAATATCTCACAGGGGGCATCTAGCTACCCACATATTTCAACTGGAAAGCTTGTAGCTGTTCACACGCTCGATGCCCAGAGTTTAAACTTGGCCCAAAAGTTAGCTGGACCCAAGGAAAACCGATTTCTAGCCAACGATTTCGACATTGGACCAGAGTCGGTACCAATCTTCACGAATGCATCTAGCGTGCTGCTGGCCCGCGTGATAAACAAAATTGAGGTTGAGTCAAACGCCGTGGTGATTCTTTCGCTAGAAAGTGCCCACCTGACAAGGACCTGCGAGCAGCCACTTGTTTATTTCCAGCGCGGCTATCACACAATAGGTGACCGGCTTCAAGATAATTTCTAGCTGACCGAATCGGTGCCGAGCAGTGCTTTTAGCTCGCCAAAAATATCGTGTCCAACTGCAACTCGCTGCGGCAACATGAAGTGGCGATCCGAAGCCCCAACCAACTTGACCTGAACTTCGCAGGGACCAGGGTTAGCATCAAGAATTGCCCCCAGTTTTAGCAGCCGTTCTTTAGTGGCCAAGCTGTCAGTAATTTTCAACTTCAACACCCCGCCTTGCTCTCGCCCAGCGTCTAGAACATCTATCGAGTAGGCCTGCATCATCATTTCTTCATCGCGGCGAGATACCCTGCCACGAACTGAAACAGTCTGGTCCGCAACCAGATGATCTCGGTTTGCTATATAGGTCTTGCCCATAAACATTATGGAAATTTCACCGGAAAAATCCTCAAGTGTGATCTGGCCGTATTGATTTCCACTGGTGCGGGCCACCTTGTGCTGAACCTGGGTAATGAGTCCCGCCAAAGTTACAGTCTCGCCGTCCTGAATGTCGCTTTGTTTTAGTGCAATCGTGGCCATATCGCTATTGCGCATCAGCATTGATTCCTGCCCAGCAAGCGGGTGGTCCGAGACGTAAAGCCCGAGCATCTCTCGCTCATTGGCCAGAAGATCTCGCTTAGTCCACTCCGGCAAACCTGGAATCTGCACTATCGAAGGATCTTCATCAAGAACTCCGCCGAAAAGATCGACCTGACCATTGGCGCTCTGCTTGCGCTTCACTCCTGCGGTCTCAATGGCTTCTTCAAACACTGCGGTCAGTGCTCGTCTGGTATGGCCGAAAGAATCAAACGCACCAGCCTTGATCAGCG
>JGI1221J13441_10000440_pt1 | contig 19001 bp, 18 predicted proteins | sample LakVidmifraction_4_FD_13441 | JGI IMG/M metagenome (IMG submission 13441) | reverse complement strand
TTTGCTATGTGAAAGTAGGACATTGCCAGGCTCCAAATTGTAGAAAGCCCGACTAGAAATAGTCGGGCTTTTTTACGTCTGTAGAAAAGTGAAATGTGGGTAAATAATGTACACAAGTCTCCCGCGTAGGTCGGGCGAGCGTAGCGACACCCGACACTCAAATCATAAAAATATCACCACTAGCCAATGAATGTGTCGCATTTGCACTGTGACTCTCCACTGCTGTGGGCACCACGACATTGCCAGGCTCCAAATTGTAGAAAGCCCGAATTTAACGATTCGGGCTTTTTTACGTCTGCAGAAAAGTGAAATGTGGGTGAATAATGTACACAAGTCTCCCGCGTAGGTTGGGCGAGCGTAGCGACACCCGACGATAAAGAGCATCAAAAATAGCTCAAGGAGCCTGTAGCCTTTAACAATCGTTGTATTCTCAAGTTAGAAATTCATTTTTAAAATCATTTTGTTGCAACTTCACTGTTGGTTTAATAAGTGACCTGTGTAAAACTACTGAGGTTAATTCAGTAAATCAGGTGACATGAATGTCAAATATTAAAGCTTGGAAACTTCTCAGCCTGTTTTGTTTGTTTGCGGTGCTTATGGGTTGCCAATCTAAAGAAGAGCAACTGCAAAAAACAATTCAAGAATCGATTAAAAAAGCGGAGGTTGAGCTATCACAGCTAGGTACTGCGCTTGATAATGGTAGTTTGCGTAATGCATTATTACTTAAAGAATACGGTGTTCAGCTTAAAAATCAGCAACCAGAACTTTCAAAAGTTGTTGATGTCATTACCCTTGACGCCACTCGTCAAGGTGCACTTTATAGTGGTTTAACACAGCGACTTAAAGATATTAAGGGCACCTACCTTATTCCTCCTTACGAAGATACTTTGCACAGTATTGACTTATTGCGCGAAGCTGCAAAGCCTACGTTATTTTCAGATGCGTTAACCGATCCTATTAATATGCTTGCGGATATGTCTAAAGGTAATTTAGCGCGTATTGGTGCTATTAGTCAGCAAGCTGAAGGCGCTGGAGTTGGTAACCAAATGGTGGGTAATCCTAATTATGGTAACTGGCAATCTAACAGCAATGGTACTAGCTTTTGGCAATGGTACGGTATGTATCGTATTTTAGGGGATGTATTCAATCGTGTTGAATATGGTAGCTGGAGCCGAGGTCGTAAATATAGTTATTACAACGATTACGGCCGCACGCGCTACTCAAGCCCAAAACAAATTAAAGCGCAGAGCACGCTAGAAACACGTACGCGTCAATCATATCAACGCCAAGGTAAGCAGTTTACTAGCCCTTATGCGAGCAAAAAAACGGGGGCGTCAGGCTTAAGCCGAAGTAGCTACACACCACCTAAAAGTCGCAGTAGTTATTCTCGTTCGAGTAGTTATAGCAATAACTCGGGCTCAGTTCGTAACAGCGGTAGTAGAACCTCTCGTGGCGTGAGCCGTGGTAAGTAAAAGAATAAAGTTGGAGTTAGAGTAATATGTATGAATTTAATGGAATAACAATGTGGTCACTACAAGCGCTGGCGATTGATTTTGCAATTATTGTTTTGCTGTTTGTGAGTCTTAAATATATTAAGGGTTGGGTATCTAACCTGCATGCTAATGATGAAATTACTGAGCGTGATAACTTTGCATTTGGTATTAGTTTTGCTGCGGGTTTAGTTGCATTGGCGATTGTGCTTACAGGTGTAAGCAGCGGTGCTTTTGCAGTGTCATTACAGCAAGAAGCTCTGCAAATGTTGGGCTATGGTGCACTGGCTATTTTACTTATTAAGCTTGGGCATTTCTTTCAAGATAAAGTTGCGCTGCGTAAAGTGAGCTTACATAGCGAAATAGTTAAAGGTAACGTGACTGCGGCTGTTATCGACTTTGGCCACGTTGTTAGTGTCGCCATTGTAATTCGCTCGGCATTGCTGTGGGTGGCTACCGACGGTTGGCATGGTTTACCAATTGTGGTTGCTGCTTTTGTTATTGGCAGCCTAGTGCTGTTGTTAGTGAGCCAATATCGCGTACAGCTGTTTAAGCGCACCAATAAAAGTGGTGATTGCTTACAACAAGCAATTATTGATGGCAACTTAGCCGTGGGTATTCGTTATGCCGGTTTTTTAATTGGCAGCGCATTAGCCATTACCGCAGCAACGGGGATTGCGCCTTATGTAGCCGATAATATTAATGCGAGTTTGTTGTACTGGGCTATAAGTGCAGTAGTTAGTTTACTGGTATTTATTATTTTGCACTTAGTGACAATTAAAATAATTTTATCTGGCTGTGATATTTCAGATGAAGTGAACCGTCAAAAAAATGTGGGTGTAGCCGCTATTTCTGCAGCGTTATCATTTGCGGTAGGTATAACTATGGCAACACTATTAGGCGCATAATCGAGTGTCATCAACTATAAAAAGCCCAAGTAAATTTAGTTTACTTGGGCACGATATTTTACTTATTACCGTTATGGCCGTACTCGCAGGGTGTGGCCTTATTTATGAATACTTACTGTCTCATTATGCGGGGCGGGTACTTGGCTCAGTAGAAAGCGCTATTTATGCGATGATCGGCACTATGATAGTAGCAATGGGCATTGGCGCATTTTTAGCACGTTGGTTTAAAGATGCATTTACCGCCTTTGCTTGGCTAGAAAGTATAATTGCTTTGATTGGTATGGGCTGTATTTTAGCCATTGCCGGCGTTATTGCTGTTAGCTATTCACTGCCGCATATGTTTTCGAGTATTTTTAATTTACCTCCCGACGTAGTACTCAATGGCTATGTATTTCAAAAGCTACAAGAGTGGTCGCGTTTTTTACCCTATGTATTTGGCCTTATACTTGGCTTGTTTATTGGTATGGAAATACCGCTTATTGCGCGTATTCGTCAGCATGTTTATGGCCGTTTTTTAGAAAATAACGCAGGAACAATTTATGGTGCCGACTATATAGGCGCCGGAATTGGCGCGGCTATTTGGGTTAGCATTATGTTGTCTATGCCCATAATGCAAGCAGCCGCGTGGACTGCGCTGTTTAATATAATTGCTGGGCTTGCTTTTTTATGGCGGTATCACACCTATGTACGCTTTGCCAAACTGTTATTAGCGTGTCACCTGTTATTACTAGTATTATTTGCGTTTATATTGGTATTGGGCAGTAGTTGGATGGATAACTTGAGCAATGTTTTATACAAAGACAAGGTTATTTATTCTCAAGCCACTAAATATCAACATGTGGTACTAACCGAGCGGTTAAGTAAAAATCAGCCGCAGCCAATAACCGATTTATACTTAAATGGGCGCTTACAGTTCTCTAGTGTTGATGAGCAAATATATCATTCAATGTTAGTTTACCCGGCTATGTTGGCGTCAAACCGTCATGAGCGGGTACTGATCATTGGCGGTGGCGATGGGCTGGCACTTAGAGATGTTTTAAAGTGGCCGGTGAGCAAAGTAACCCTGATTGACCTTGATGGGCAATTGCTTAATTTGTTTGGCCATAAAGATGCTGAATTTACTTCGCCTGAAGATATTAGCCAGCGGTTGTTAAGCCTTAATAGCAAATCTATGCATGATCCGCGTGCAGATATTATTGTTGGTGATGCCTTTTTAGAAGTTGAAAAGTTGCTCGATCAGGCAAAGCAATTTGATACTATTTTAATTGATTTACCTGACCCTAATCATCCCGATTTAAATAAAATGTATAGTGACTACTTTTATAATCATGTACGCCAATTACTAGCACCAGATGGCGCAATGGCGGTGCAGTCAACTTCGCCTTATCATGCTAAAAAAGCCTTTTTAAGTATTGCTAAAACGGTTAAAGCGGCTGGATTTGAATATGTAGAGCAGTATCAACAAAACATTCCTTCATTTGGACAGTGGGGCTGGACTATAGCTACCAAAATGGGGCAATCGGCTAGTGGGCGAATCAACGATGTAACCGCAATGCCGATACCATCAAGGTGGATCAGTAAAGAATATTTACTGGCTAGTTTTATTTTTCCGAATAATTATTTCGAACATATTAAAGATATTGAAGTCAATAGGTTAGGCTCTGGCCAACTGTACGATTATTACCGTACAGCATGGCAAATAGAAAGCGAGTTGTATAAAAACTAATAAAACATGGTTGACATAATATGTCAGCTATGAGAATCTTAACTCAGACATAATATGTCAAACGACAAAAGGCAGAGACATGGAATTAAATGAACTTTCAATAAAATTAGCTTCTTTTGAAACAGAAGGCGCTAACTTTGAGTCTTTCTTGATTGCTAATCCAGGTGAGCAAGATGTATTACAAGTCATTGTTGATGAAAATGATGAGCTTCCAATTTTTGTTACGCAAACACAAGAGCAGTTATTATGCATTAGCTACTTGTTTGACGAAGATGAAGTTAAGCCGGAATTACGTAACGAGTTAAACGAAACATTACTACGTTTAAACGTGCCAATTCCATTAAGTGCATTTGCTAAAATCGATAATAAATACGCGATTTTTGGCGCACTGTCGGTAAATTCATCATTAGATGACATTACCCACGAGCTAGTGACATTAGCCGATAATGCTATTGATGCACTAGAAGCCGTGACCATGTATTTAAACGATTAGTAGCGATTTAGTGGAGTTAAGATTATGAGTATTTTAAAAAAATTATTTACAGCAGTACGTGGCGGCGCGCGTGAAGCAGGCGAAGCAATTGTAGATAAAAACGGTATCCGTATTTTTGAGCAAGAAATTGCAGATGCACAAAATGCTTTGCACCGTGCTAAAAAAAGCCTAACAGAAGTTATGGCGAAAGAAATGCAAACTAAGCGTAAAATTAGCGCTGTAGATGCATCTATTGCTGAGCATGAAGCTTATGCTGGGCAAGCGCTGGAAAAAGGCAACGAAGCTTTAGCATTAGAAATTGCAGAAAAAATTGGCGAGTTTGAAGCTGAAAAAGCAGAGAACGAACAAGTATTATCTGGTTTTAGCAATCATATTGTAGCGCTTAAACAGCAAGTTAAGGAAGCTGAAAAGTCGATTAAAGAAAACCAACGCCAGCTAACTATGGTTAAAACCACAGAAAGCGTGCAACAAGCTACTATGGCTGTAAACAGCACATTAAACACTAACAGCTCGTCTATGACATCGGCTCGCCAATCACTTGAGCGTATTAAGCAACGCCAGCAAGACCGTCAAGATCAGTTAGGTGCAGCTAAAGAGCTTGAAGCCGATGTAAACGGCGACGATTTAAAAGCGAAAATGGCAGAAGCCGGAATTGGCGACAGCAGTCCAAAAAGTGCTGATATTTTAGCGCGTATTAAAGCCAAGCAAAATAGCTAATAATTACGTTCATATTTAAAAAGGTAACCAGGCTTTAGCTTAGTTACCTTTTTTGCTTAGAAGGCAGCCTTCCTATGTTTAATTTTTTCAAATCTAAAAAAGAGCCAGAGCGTCAGCTTAATCATGCCAGTGAGCTTAAAAAAGGTGACATGTTTACTGTCATCGATTCATTTGCTTATCCAGCGTGGTTAAAAGGGCAAACTCTTCGCGTTATTGATATACAAACTTACCAGTATCAACACAGTAGTGACACTGAGTTTGTGTTGGAAAGTGACAGCGGCCAAGTGGTATTTTTACAAATAGAGCAAGAAGATGGTGAGCAATGGGCTAACTTTTCTATAAAAGTACAACGTGATGAAGTAGAAGATATATTTGGCCTTGATCAGTTTGCGCGTATTTTTGATGAAGAGTCTTTAACGCATATCACAGTGCAAAATATACCAGAGCGTTTTACGCAGTTTTTAGCTAACAGCTATCAGCAAAGCGAATCGCCATTTGTGTGTTATTTTCATAATAAAGACTATCGCAATCAAGCTCTTCCACGTTATGAGCAAGAAGGTGGTGAGCTGTGTGAAATGATTTGTTTAGAGTCTGATGATAAAGGCTTTGGTTTAAATATTGAGATTTGGGATGGTGGCGAAACCGAAGTATCGCTTACCTTAACGCGGCCAATTACCGACATTGTTGACTTGTTTCCAGGAGACGCTAAGTGAGTGATGCTAAAGAAAAGTGGTTACGCCAAGAGCAGGCAGTGCGTGCCACGCAAATGGCATTTGATCTAAGTAGCGAAGTACAAAAGTCGATAAAAAAGCAAGCGATTGATCAAGAGCTAACACCTTCAGATATGATCCGCAAAATACTCGGTTTGGATGTAAAGTCTAAAAAAACCCGACAGCGTCTATCGTTTAATTTAAACGACGATGAAATAGCACAGCTTGCAAGCCGTTTTGATGTGCAAAGTGATGATAAGCGCGTAGTAAAGCAACGCGTTGCAGAACTTTTGATTGCTCATACAAAAAAAATTAAGTAGTTTTATGTTATAGACGCTATGCCCTTAAACTAAAAAGATAAAATAACGAGTTGCCGTGAATATAATTTTAATTGCTTACTTACTAATTTTTGCATTATTTGGTACTGCGGCAAGCTACTTTGTGCGTTTTATTTATGCGTATTGGGTGCTTAACAAAATGCCAATGCACTATATTATTAAGGCGGGGATTTGTTTAGTAATGGTGGTAATTATTTCAGCGTTAATCCCATATTTAGGATAACGCTGAAATTAAATTGTTTGCAGCATTATTTTATTTCAAAAGGTTGGCATTGCTGATTAATACATAGTGATTGTACTTCAAGCACTGATGGGCAGTCAGTTAAGCCTTGTGCCTTATTTAGCGTGTTTTCTTGTGCTGTTATTTGCTGTGCAATCTGCTCAGCTTGTTCTTGTTGGGTATTAAGTGTTGAGTACACCGCATACTTACTTGGCCCACCGCACGCACGCGCACCTACTTCAAGCACTTTACATTGAAAGCTAGCTGTACAGCTATTGTTACTAACAATATCGTTAAGTTGACTATTAAGACTCGCTAAACTCGTTCCGTGATCATTGCTTGACGATGTTGTGCTAGCACAGCCGCTCAGTAACAAAATACTAGTAGCAATACTTACAATTGATAGTTTAATTGCTGATGGCAAACAACTCATAACCTTATCCTTAAAATACACTTACTGCTGAGCCTTCAAGTTTAACACATTTATTTTCTACACACTGCGTGCTTGGCGCAGTTAAATGTTGGCAAATACTGACCATTTGATTTTGGGCATTATAGTTACTTTCAAAAGTAGTGATTTTTTTACTTAATGCAGTGACTTGCTCAGTTGTTGCTGTTGTCGTTGAATACACTATATAACTACTTGGGCCGCCACATGCTCGGCTACCTACAGCTTCTACTTGGCACTGCGTACTGCTATCACATTGTTTATTAGCAATGAGCGTATTTAATTCATTTTTAGCTGTTTTAATGTCATCAAGAGTAACTGTTTTCATGGCAGTATTTGATAGTTTTTCGGCTGGGGCATGTAATTCTGCTTTGTTACTTTTTTGCAGTTGTTGTAGTTTTTGCTGCGATGGCGTTGTTGCTTCGCTGGCAGTTGTTTTTTCTGTTTCTGCTACGGGGTTATCTAAACAAGCGGTTAAACACAGTGGTAAAAATATAGCTAGCAATGGTGTACGCATAACAAATCCTGATAGTGGTGAATTATTCACCACTATCATACACTGTGCATTTGTTACGGCAATAAAAACTCTATTATCAAGCAATTAAAGCCGTTATTAATTACTGTGAATATTTACAGCCCGCCTTGGGTTAACTTGCTGGGGTTAAGTAGCTTTTCGAGCTCGCTGCGCGATAAATCAGTTTCTTGCTCGGCAACATCAATAATTGGGCGAGCTTCTTTATATGCTTGTTTCGCTATTTTGGCTGCTTTTTCATAACCGATCACCGGATTTAGCGCGGTTACTAAAATAGGATTTTTAGCCAGTGCCTTATCAATATTTAGCTGATTTACTGTAAAGCTAGCAATGGCTTTATCTCCCAGTGCTTGGGCGCTATTAGCGAGTAACTCTATACTTTGTAAAATATTATAAGCAATTACCGGCAGCATTACATTTAGCTCAAAATTACCTGCTTGGCCGGCAACGGTAATTGTAGCGTCGTTACCAATTACTTGGGCGCTCACCATAGCTGCCGCTTCGGGGATCACTGGGTTTACTTTGCCGGGCATAATAGATGATCCGGGTTGCAGTGCTTCAAGCTCTATTTCACCTAAACCAGCTAATGGACCAGAGTTCATCCAGCGCAAGTCGTTGGCTATTTTCATTTGCGCTACAGCAAGTACTTTTAATTGCCCTGAAAGCGCGACAATGGCATCTTGCGAACCAATATTGTAAAAAAAGTTACTGCTAGGCGTAAATCTAATACCTACGTTGGCACTGAGATTATTAGCAAATAGCGGTGCAAATTGTGGATCGGCATTAATACCTGTTCCTACAGCGGTACCACCTTGCGCTAGTTCGCAAACACGCTCTAGGCTATGCCTTATACCAGCCGCGGCATGGTTAATTTGCGTTTGCCAGGCACTTAGAGTTTGCCCAAAAGTAACCGGCATAGCATCCATTAAATGAGTGCGGCCGGTTTTTACTATAGCGCCAACCTCGGCTTTTTTGTGTTCTAAATGCTGTGATAGTTTTTCTAGTGAAGGGAGTAATTCGTACACCACATTTATTGCGCTGCTCAGGGCAATGGCAGTAGGGATCACATCGTTAGAGCTTTGCCCCATGTTTACATCATCATTAGGATGAATGCTTTCATCGCCTAGCCGGCTTGCTAAAGTGGCAATCACTTCATTGGCATTCATATTTGAGCTAGTACCCGAGCCAGTTTGAAATATATCGACCGGGAAATGCTCATAATAGCTACCATCAATAATTTCTTGGCATGCTTGCTCTATTGCTTTAGCTTTAGTTTGGCTTAGGTGCCCAAGCTCAAAGTTGCTCTGCGCTGCCGCTTGTTTAATGTAAGCAAGGGCGGTTATAAACTGCTTAGGCATAGCTAAACCACTGATGGCAAAATTATTCACAGCGCGCTGAGTTTGCGCTTGATATAGTGCATTAGCAGGGACTTGTAACTCGCCCATGCTATCTGATTCTGTTCTAAACTGAGTCATAATATTCTTCCTTAAAAGGATTAAACCAGCGGCTGAGAATGCTCATTACGCACTCGCTTGGTAATTATTTATTGTAAGTAAACCTTGTACTCTATCTNTAGGCTGGTGTGGTAAATTGCAAGGGTTATTTGATAATANTTATCATTACATTTTGAGCTAGGTGTTTCAATGTAAAGTACAGCTATAAAAGTATAGATTAATTAACTGGCTTTAAAGCGTACATTAGCGCACGACAAAATACGCTAAATTTGTTTTACTGTTGCGCATCAGTCTTTAACCTTGAGAGTAAAAATGATCAAGCCATTCTCACAAGCGTGTGAAAATAATAAACAGCCTATTTTAGCGCAGTTAAAACCTGTGTTAGCGAATGCCAAAACGGTGCTCGAAATAGGCTCAGGTACAGGTCAGCACAGCGTGTACTTTGCTCAGCAGTTGCCGCATTTACAATGGTATAGCAGCGACAGAGCGATTAATCATGAAGGTATTAATTTATGGCACCGCGATGTTAATTTAACCAATTTACATGCTCCCCTTGAACTTGACTTAAACAATGCGTGGCCAATAGATAAAGTGGATGCTATTTACACGGCTAATACTTTTCATATTGTAAGCTGGCAACTTGTAGAGCATTTTTTTGCGGGTGTAAAACAGCATTTAAATGACCAAGGCATAGTATGTATTTACGGACCATTTAAATATAAAGGCGAGTTTACTAGCCAAAGTAATAACGACTTTAATCGCTTTTTAATAGAGCGCGACCCACTTAGCGGTATTAGAGATTTTGCAGCAGTTGAGCTATTAGCAAAGCAAGCAGGGCTAACGTTAATAAGTGATATAGCCATGCCTGCTAATAATCAGTTACTGATTTTTAAACGGCAGTAATGCGCTGCATTGATCTTTATAAATATTAATATGCTGGCGTTCACGTTTTAAGTAATCGCTAATTGCGTTGCTAAAGTTATTATCAATTATATGGTGAGCTGAGTAGGTTAATACAGGGGCAAAACCGCGTGCTATTTTATGCTCACCTTGTGCCCCTGAATGAAAACAGCTGAGGTTATGCTTTATTGCAAACTCAATCCCTTGGTAATAGCATAGTTCAAAGTGCAGAGAATCTACCTCTTCGCTTGCCCCCCAATACCGCCCATACAGTGTATCTGCTCCTATTAGGCTAAGGGTTGCGGCAATAATAGCGTCTTCTTTTTTGGCTAGCATAATGACTAGCTTGTCGGCCATTAGCGCATGTAAAAGCTTAAAAAAGGGCATATTTAAATAGCCTAAGTGGCCAGAGCGTTTTAAATAAGTACGTTGATAAAATTCGCAAAATAGCTGCATAATTTCAGGCGTAATTTGCATCCCTTGCAGCCATTCAATAGTAATGTTTTGTTGGGTTATTTTGCTGCGTTCTTTTTTTAGTGATTTACGCTTACGTGAATTAAGCGTATTTAAAAAATCGTCAAAGCATGTAAAGCCTTTATTAAACCACTGAAATTGCACACCCACTCTAAGCATAGCGTGTTGCTCAGTGAGGTGTGTGGCTTGGGCTAAGTTGCAAAAATTAACGTGCCAACCAGACCAGCCTTGCTCTTTGCTGTGCAGGTTTAGTAACTCTGTAATGTATTTATACACTAAACTAGGATTGCTGTGCTCTATAGCAATACGGCTACCTTCAATGGGGCAAAATGGCACACCGCATAACCATTTAGGGTAGTACTCTAAGCCATGTTTCTCGTATGCTTCTGCCCAGGCCCAATCAAACACATATTCACCGTAAGAGTGGCTTTTTAAATAGCCAGGTGCCAGCGCAATAATATTTTCGCCCTCAAAAATAGCTAAGTGATAAGGCTGCCAACCACTTTGTTGATTAACACACTGACTTTGCTCTAATGCGTATAAAAAAGCATGTTGGGTAAATGGCTCGTCGCCAAACAAACGTTGCCAATGCGCTCGCTCTATTTGATTAATACTACTAAACCATTGATGCGAAAATGTCGCCATTACTACTTACCTTGTGCGTGTTCTACGTTTTTTATAAAGGTACTTATTTGTTTTTTAAGCTCAGGAAAAAAGGGGTTATAGGTTAATCGTTGTAAGGTGGGATATTGCTTTAAGTTAGCAGCTGTACGTTCTCCAAATTGCGGGCTTTTTGTGGTTTTACAGGTTTTATATAACTTTTCGCCGCCAATAAAACTGCCGCAATTACGATAAGAGGCACTAATACCATAATGCGGATTTTGTGGTGAGTTAACAATGGCAATATGCGATATACCATGGATTTTTAGACATGCTTCGCTGGCACACTGCGGATTTAATACTCTGTAATCTGCTGCAAAATTTGGGGGTAAAATAGTGCTGCTACCATAAAGCACTAGGGTATCGAGTTTTTTATAGCGACTTAAATTAGTATTATGTAGTGCATTTAATAATTTAAGGGTGGCATGGCTATCAATTGTCGCGTCAATATCGCTTATTACGCTAAATACAGGCAATGCCAAAGGGTGCTTACTTAAGTGTTTAATGCTAACCAATGACATTGCATCATATGAGGCTGCTGCAGCATTGAGTGGAAACGACTCATACTTAGCAAAATCAACATCGGCGTCTTTATCTATCCAATTTAAAAATGGGATTAAATCAAGCCACTTGGCTATCCAACCTTGTTTATTATGCGGCTCGGAGCCCGGTGAAAATAACATAAGCGCCGTTATTTTTGATGAAAGCGCTTGCGTGATTGCATAGTCTATAAGTAGTGCGGCCCCCGTAGAGTAGCCCCCTAAAATAACCTCATCAAAGTCTTGTGTTGTGCGCTCTATAGCGTAACGCACAGCTTGTTGCCATTGCTGTAGGTCTACATCTTGTAACGCACTAGCAGCACTGCCGTGGCCGGGTAACAAAATAGTGCGTACGGTATAACCTTGCTGATAATACACTTGGGCTAAATCGTGATAGGTAAAAGGAGAGTCGGTAAGGCCGTGCACGAGTAATACCGCTTTTTTACTTTGTGAATGTTTTAACTCAAAAGGAGCAATAATGTCGGCAATAGTGGGGTTAGGCTTACGACTGCCTTGAGTAACTAGTTGCTGATACGTTTGAGTAAATACAGGGCATGGCATAGCAGCGCGAGGATTAGCTACACTAATATACTGATACGCATGATTGAGGTAGCTATTAAATGGGGCACGCGCTTGGTAATCAAAATACGCTTGGTGGTGATCCTTTGTATAGCGTAATAGGCCTTGCTGTTTACTCTTTTTAATAAATTCAAAATCGCTTGCCTGCGCAATACAATTTTCAGCGACAGCTAAGTGAGGCAAAAAGCTAAGCATACAAGTTAAAAATATTTTTAAAAACACACTATTATTGTTCATAAACCACTGCATATTGAGCAAGACACTCGGTTAGCTTAATTAGTTCAAGCGGTTTTGCAAGGTGTTGATTAAAACCAACCGCCTGAGCGTGTGCTTTGTCTTCGGGCATAACGTCGGCAGTTAAGGCAACAATTGGCAGTTCCTCAGCCGTTTTAAATTGCCTGATTAGGGCCGTTGCTCTATAGCCATCCATTACTGGCATTTGGCAATCCATAAACACGAGGTCAAAATGCTGTTTTTTTATAATATTAACTGCAAGCTCACCATTTTCAACAACCTGTGGCACAATTTTTAGTGAGCCAAGCATGGCTTTTATAACCATTTGATTAACCGGGTTATCTTCGGCCACTAAAATTTTTAAAGCGGCTATATTAGTATTATCTGTAGGTTTTATAAGGGGGTCTTGCGCTTTAACCGTCTCTATTTCTAATGTAAATGTAAAAGTAGAGCCTTTATCAAGCTCGCTATGTAGCGCTATATTTGCATTCATTAATACACTAAGCTCTTTGGCTATGGCTAACCCAAGGCCGGTGCCACCAAACTGCCGAGAAGTAGAGTTATCGGCTTGAGTAAATGCACTAAATAACTTTTCATGTTGAGTTGCTTTTATACCTATTCCGGTATCAATAACGGCAATTGTTAGCTGTGCTTTATTGGGCGCAATAAGTTGCGTATCTACATTTAAAGTAACACTGCCAGCGTTAGTAAATTTAATAGCGTTACTGCATAAATTAAGCATTATTTGCTCTAATCGCATTGGATCGCCAACAAACCAAGTGTCTTTAGGGATGTTGCTATTTATTTTCCACACAATTGCTTTGCTTGCAGCACTTTGTTCAAACATAGTATTAATGCGCTGAATAAGTGCGGTTAAATCAAATGGAATACGTTCAAGCACTAGCCGTTTTGATTCAATTTTAGATATATCGAGAATATCGTTTATCAAATTTAATAAGCTTTTAGATGACGAATTTATTTTATCTAAATAATCAATTAGGGTATTGGCGTCGTCTTCTTTACGGGCAAGCGAAGAAAAGCCAATAACAGCATTTAGTGGCGTGCGTATTTCATGGCTCATATTAGCTAAAAATTGACTCTTAGCCCGGTTAGCCAAATCAGATTGCTTTTTTGCTTGTGCTAACGAATAAGTACGCTCTGCTACTTGGCGAGTAAGTGCAATTTGCTGCTGATTAAACAGTAGTAAAATCAATAAAATTAATGAGCATACAACTACTTGAAGTATCAGCAGCAGTAAGGTGAGTTGATTATTATGTTGAGCTAAAAAGGCATCTTTAAGTGCCAGTTTTACGATCCATTGTTGCCCGCCAAAATCGACATTAAACGATATTAGCTTACTGCCTTGTGCAACATTAAGATTGTTTGAGTTACTGTAAAATGCGGGTTTGTTTATATCTTCATAAATAGCAATCGAAAACATTTTAGACTGCTGCTCAGTAATGGCCTGCTTAATAATTTGAGGGACTAAAAATACGCCTGTGGCATAGCCTTTAATAGTTTCTTTTTCATTGGATTGAGAATATACAGGCGCAAATAATAAGTAAGCAGCATCAGAGTGCTCAGTTTGTACGAGTTGAATTATTTTAGTTCCCACTGGCTGATACTTTATTGCGGGGTTGAGTAAGGATGCTTTGCGATCTGGGTTTGAATATACATTAAACCCAATTGCTTTTTGGTTGCTATTAAGCGGTGCTATATATTTTACAATAACGAGTGGATCGTTTGGCTCTAAAGGTTCACCAATAACATCATAATTTAAGTTATAAATGCTTGAAATTTCTTTAGAGAATGCTTGGCGTTGATGAGATGGGATTTTTACATTCCATGATAAAGCTTTTATAAATGAGTGCTTAGCAAGTAGGGTGTTGGCATATTGATTAAAGTCTTGCTGGCTTAATGTTGGCGATGACTGAACTTGGCTAGCTAAACTTTGCACAGCAATAATGCTGCGATTAGTATAGCGGTACAGGCTGTTTTCTATCACTTGCACTTCGCGCTCAGCAATTTTTATCGCATTAATACGGCTTTCACTATCGTATAATTGTGTGGTGGCCGCTACTGATACAAATAAAATGCAACATACCGAAAGTGTCGGTAGCACCGAAATATTATAGTTATCAGACTTCTCTGGTAATAACGAAAGTAAAAATGGAGTGGCAATTAACACCCCTAAAATATCACCTAACCACCAGTAAGTTGTGTTTTTCCAGTGATTATCTGCACTGTACATTGCATTAAATTGGCTTAGTGCAAACACGCCAAAATTAGCCGAAATTAAACTGACTAAAACACCTACAACTACAATAAAATAAATAATGTTTTGGCGCTTTTTAAGGCGCAGAGGGTGGCCTAACCAAAACTTTAATATTGCGGCCCCAACCATGGCCTGCAATACCACCCCAAAGGCAATATACATAGCCTCGTTTAATGAATTTCCTACCAATACCATTTCATGAGTTGTATTAGCAAAAAAATTTAAATTAAATGCGAGAGCCGCTAAAAATAGCGCAGGAATAAATCGCCACCACCACACAAAGCAGCCAACTAAGGCTATACCAGCAGGTAACCAAACCGGAATAATTTGCGAGTCAAAGGTTAGCTTGGTAAGTATTACTCCTACAAAAAAATAGGCTAAAGAAAAAATAATGTAAAAAACACTAGAGTAATACTTGGAGTTAAAATTTTTCACATAAATCCCTGTACAAGTAATATTCCCAATTTAAAATATCAGTATAGCTAACAGTAAGTTATTTGCGGTATTTTTTATAATGGTAATTGTTTTTTGCTAAAAGACTGCTTTAACACCACGGTTGATTCTATATTAGCGATACAGCTTAAGCTCCCTAGTTGATGCTTAACAAACTGCTCATAGCTTTCTAAATCATGCGCAATTATTTTTAGTAAATAGTCGTAACTTCCCGATATTACCGAACACTCTAGCACATGAGTGAGCTTTTCTACGTGTTGCTCAAATTGCCGGGCAGCACTGGCCGAATTTTGATTTAAACGTACAAATGCATACACCAAAACGTTTAGTTTAAGTGCCTTGGGGTTAATAGCAGCGTGGTAGCCGGTAATAATACTAGCTTGTTCTAGCTTTTTAATTCGTCTAAGGCAGGGCGTATCTGAGAGGCTAATATGACTGGCAAGATCTGCAACAGACATTCTAGCGTTGGCTTGTAAGGCAATGAGCAATTGCTGATCTTTTTTATCGAGCATATATAGATTCTTATTAATTATTTTTATATTTGTAGTGATTATTGCTAATGATGTTGATAATTACTAATTTTTTTAGCGTTTTACCCTCATTAAACTCTGTTAGCATTTAGTGATAACTATAATAACAGGAAACAATAATGAGCACCCATACAGCCATTTTTGATCGATGGATAAGAAGCGCCTTCCCACAGATAAACAGCGAGCTTGAGCAACTTTACTGGCAACAAGATGATAAAGCCAATGTAGAGGGGTTGGGAGAGCCTTTAAAACAGCAATTAAAAGATGAAGGTAACGCATTAATAAGTAATTTATTAGCGGAGGGAAATACCGATGAAGGTTTTGATAGTGCGTTTGATTTACTCGGTAATGTAGGGCTTTTTATGGCGGCGTGTCGTCGTCATGAAATTACCGAGCCAAGCCGTGAGACCACATCGCCATTGGTAGAAGCGTCGGCACTAGCAATGCATATAGGTGCCTCTATTGGAGTAACGCCACGCTTTGCGACTGCCCATTTAACCACGCACAATAAAGCGCTAAATGGCACGTATAAACGCTTTACTAATTTACCCGACGAAAAACTATTTATTGATTACAACACCCAAGGTATTTTGGCATATAAACGCGCCAGCGATGCATTATTAAAAATATTACCATTAGGTATTTCGCACCCCACCTGTGCCGAGCTATTAAAAGTAGCAAAACAAGCGTTAATAGATGTAATTGAATCGAATAATGCACTTTATACCCAGTTAGACACAGAGCGCTTTTTTAATTGTGTGCGCCCTTATTATAAACCGCATCGAGTAGGCAATGAGATATACAGAGGTGCTAATGCGGGAGATTTTGCCGGCATAAACGTTATCGATATGCTACTTGGGCTGTGTAGTGCCAACGAGCCAAGTTATTCACAAATGCTGGTGGATAAGTTTTTATATATGATGCCAGAAGATCAGCAAATATTGCGCGAAGCAATGCGCATGCAAAGCTTTATGGATGACTTTTTACAGGCGCAGCAATATAAAGACAATGACTGGTTTAAATACCACGCAAAGCTATTTATTCAGGTGTGTAAATTACATGGTGACACTGCAATCGGTCATCATAATCAATTGGTTGAAAAATTTATTGCGCAACCGTCAAAGCAAATGCAACAGCAACATATGAGTAAAGTAACAGCCAGTGGCCCACCATTACATGTTTTGCTCGATTCGTTAGAAAAACTCCGTGATAAACGTGCCAGCGCTAAGCGCGACGATATAAAAACACGTTACGACGATATAAACTTGCTAAAACAGTGGATTAAATAAGATGAATCAACACGATTTTTGTATGGCCGAAGGCTGTTATTTATTAAGCCACTCAGTAGGGCGTCCACTGAAAAATAGTCAGCAGCATTTAGCGGCTCATTATTTTTCGCCGTGGGAATCGTCAAATAAAGAACCCTGGCAGCAATGGTTACCTGCAGTAGAGCAATTTAATACCGCATTAGGGCAGTTATTTAATGCGCCTAGCGAGCAATTTTGTCCACAAGTTAACTTATCCAGCGGCTTAACCAAATTGTTAATGTCGCATCCGCGATTACAGCAAAAAAATTGCAAAGTATTAATGACGCAAAGCGACTTTCCAAGTATGGGCTTTGCGATGCAAAAAGCTTTGCCAAGATGCGCGCAAATAACATTTATTCCTGAACATGAAAACTTAACAGATATTACCGTTTGGCAGCGTTATTTAACGGATAACATAGATTTAGTTTTTATCAGTCACGTATATTCAAATACAGGGGTACAAGCCCCTGTACACGATATTGTTGCTTTGAGTAAAAAAACGAATAGCTTATCAATCATTGACGTTGCGCAATCTGCAGGGGTGATACCGCTTGATTTAACCGCCTTAAATGCTGACTTTATGATTGGCTCTAGCGTTAAATGGCTATGTGGCGGCCCTGGTGCTGCTTACTTATGGGTTAACCCACAGCAAATAGCTGTTTGTGAGCCTAAAGATGTTGGCTGGTTTTCTCATCAAAATCCCTTTGAGTTTGATATAAATCATTTTATTTATAACAAGGGAGCGCTTAAATTTTGGGGCGGTACTCCCTCAGTTGTACCTTATATTATTGCAGCCAATAGTATTGCCTATTTTGCCGCATTGGGAATTGATAAAGTTAGGTCGCATAATTTAGCAATGCTTGCGCTTATTCAGCAACAGTTGGGTAAATATGTTGTGTCGCCCACGCTGCAGCATCAATGCAGTGGTACTGCTATTTTAAACTTTAACATGCAGCAACAACATGTATTGAATGAGCTTAATAGTGCAGGGATTAGTGTGGATGCCAGAAAGCTTGGTATACGAGTTTCACCGCATATATATAATAGCGCCGACGCAATACATAAGTTTATAGCGGTTATAAAAAAAGCGATTAAGGTTGTTGACTAAGTTGCTCTTTTTGCTGATTTAACGCCTCTATTTGTTGCTGTGCTTGCCCAATTAAAGCATCGTATGACTGTTTAAGAGCTGATGTTTTAGTTGCAATCGCATTGGCAATAGAGGAAGCCCCTAAACGATTGGCTTTATCTTGCGTCATGTAATCAATTTGCTGTTTTTTTTCTGTGTATTGCTGCTGATATTGTTTAATAGCCAGTTGGTAGCGTTTTATATCACGATTAATTTGCTGCGTTTTTAAGTAATCATCAACAGAAGTATCTGTAATTTTACTGCTAGCAGTTGTATTGCTATAGGCTGTGGTTACATTAACATTTTTTAGCGTAATGGCTTGTGCATCTAGAGCACAGGGCAGCTGGCTAAATGTAGGAACACCTTTAATAACGCATTTATAAACAGTAATGTTTTCTGCCAAGCTAAAGGTTGGCGCGGTTAAGCAAATTGATAGCAATATAACCCGGATCATAGTTAAACCTAAATTGGCTTAAAGTTAAGTTAATCATGCCCTAAGTTATAGTTTGGTACAATTTGTTTAGTTTTATAAATTTTAGGCANAAAAAACCACAACTAAGTGGTTTAAATTAAGTATGGTGGAGAGGGAGGGATAGACTTGCTTACNTCCATGTAATCAATCGCTGCGCGACGCTTGCAGCGGCCCAAAATGTTCCCGACATTTTGTTGAACCCTGTCGAGGGATCTCACCCTCCCAATTTAGTCTTGGTGTTAAATTATAGGCANAAAAAAACCACAACTAAGTGGTTTAAATTAAGTATGGTGGAGAGGGAGGGATAGACTTGCTTACCTCCATGTAATCAATCGCTGCGCGACGCTTGCAGCGGCCCAAAATGTTCCCGACATTTTGTTGAACCCTGTCGAGGGATCTCACCCTCCCAATTTAGT
>JGI1221J13441_10000436_pt1 | contig 19067 bp, 27 predicted proteins | sample LakVidmifraction_4_FD_13441 | JGI IMG/M metagenome (IMG submission 13441) | reverse complement strand
AATAGTGATCGTTAATGCTCCACCTCCAGCGTCAGCTCCGAACTGACAGTTTACGAAACCGTTGTTATTGGCTCCGGAACTCACCGATACACCGCCAAGGAAGTCACAGTTTGTAAATTTGCAAAGATCACCACCGACAGTTACAGCAGAACCAATCTCGCAATTTACAAACTTGTTCTCACTAGCTGACGAACCAAGTGTAATCGTTCCCGATGTATCTATATTGGAAAACGTACCGTCGTTCATGATGCCTAATGAGATATTGCCTGATCCTAAAAAGGCATTAGATATCTGCGTGACTCCAGAGATGTCTATATTGTTAGAATCAGCGAATACATTTGTGACTGACCATGCTTCCGAGATCAAGGCATCAGCTCCGCTGCTGAACGCATTGAATATATTTGTGACAGTACAATAAGTGAGTCTGCATTCAATCTTAGTCGTTGTTTGATCCATGAAAACGCCGTCGATTACTGAATCTTGAATAAAGATCGCCGCGCCTGTAGCAGAAGAAATAAACGCTCCTTCAACATGAAGCCCGTAGATCTTTCCGCTGTATATTTCCGTCGCATTCTCGCACGCATTGCCTCCACCGATGAGCCTTACATTTTCAAAATAACTCTCGCCTGTACCATCTTTGATGCCGCAACTCGCATAGTTTGGTAGCTCAATCCGAACATTCTGGAAGTATTGCGGGAATACTATCCCATGGCCTATGATGTTGCAGTCACTTGCCGTTGAGTTATTGTCTATAACCATGTTTACAAGACGAAATATTCCGGATGCGCTGTTGCCGAAATCGAATAGCTCCTGTCCCGACACTGTATGGGCATAAACAAACTTGCCGTTTTCTGCTGAAAAACTAGTTACTGGAGCACTATCTGTGAATCGATAAATTCCCATGTCGACCTGCGTGCCAGCTACAAAATAAATATATATATTTGGCGTCGTAGCCACAACAATATTGATATTTGCAACCTCCGTGGTACTAGACATGACCAAGATTCTTGACTTGCCAGCATCAATGGCCGCCTTTAATGTCGTATAGTCAGCTCCAGAAGCTCCAACGGTCGCATCGAAATAGAATGGAGAAGCAACGGTTATTGCCCCGCCTGCACCGGCATCCGTGAGAGTGATCTGTGATCCCGCCGTTAAAACGCGTTCATCTGTGAGTGTAGCGTTAGTAGATAACGTGACATATGTAGCATTCGTTGGGCCCCAGCTCCCCCTCCAGATGATGCAATCTCAATATCAACACGGTTATCAACCGCATTGTCTGTGACCGTCAAAGTCACATTTGCACCCTCGACTAAGTTAATCTCTTGACGATTTCCGACTGCTATACCGCCTTCTGAAACAATAATCTTCTGTGTTGATGTGTCATCAGCAATAACTCCGGTAACACGAAGCCTTCCGTCAGCATCGCGGGTAGCGGGAACTGTTGCCCCTGTAACATCGTCCTCAAGAAGAAGACCGGTCACTCTGTTTTGATCTCGTTTTGCCTCTGCCATATTTAGTTCTTAGGATCAGGTAATAGTCGCGTGAGGAAATACATGCTGAGCACTTTGAATCCGGCGCGGCCTGCTGTACCGAGTACAGCGACCGCTACACTCCATGTCCATGCTGCGTCATCGGTAACCTCGATAGAAGTGATTAGCGATAGGACGAATACTGGAACGAACGTGTGGAATGCGCTCATAGCTTCCGTTCTCCAGGTCTCCGGTATTCCGAGCCAAACTTCACGGACTCTATTTTTGCGCGCGAGTGAGGTTTTCATAGACTTACTTAGTCTTTGAAAAGTCGAGGCTATACGCTTTCGTAGCTGTTTTATTTCTGCTTCTCGCATAAAGAAAGTTTATTACATCTGTATTGGTGAATCCCCTATACGTCACGGCCTGTACAAGGAGCAACCACATACGCCCAGCAAGTGCGCGTGCCTCGTTATTTGCGGTCTTAGCTCCGTGAGCGACAGACAGTGGGAATTTTGCGTACAAGATTCTTCTTAACTCATCCGCCGCAAACTTTTCTTTAAAGATATTTCGATCCTTTTCTGGAACAGGAATAAGGATGTCAAGCGCATCTCTTTCGATTGTATTTAAAACCGCGATAGCACTTCTTGGATCAAAGAAACCTTTTGGAAGCCAGACACGTCCTTTGTCACCCCAAGCCGAACCATACGAGTTACGAAAAGCAAGATACTCGTGGCCGTTAATCCTCTTCCAAGCAACGGCGAGCATGTCATGACCTACGTATTTACCAGTAGGGATAGTCGTTGGAACTACACCCCCCGTGTACCGCACCCTGTTATATGAAGAGAACCAATTGACAGCGACCTTCACTGGCGCACCTCGTCCCGCAAGATAAAGAACAATATCATCAAATTTATCGAGAGAGTTCTTCGCTCCAGACGTAACGAAAAGATACGCCCCGCCCTTGTTTGTCTCTGCGTTTCTTTTCATCTCGTCGGTTACTTTGAGATCAAGATATTTAGCCGGATCATTTGTAAACTCATTCGGAGCAAGGTCATAATCGCAAATACCTTCATTGATCTGAAGCTTGATGCTATCAATCATGAACGCTCCCCAACTGAGCTGGCTTGATGGGTACTTAGAGTCGGTTTTGATCCGATTCCATGCATAGCGAGGTGAAACAGCTATCCTCATCACCTGACGTACAGCATGAGCTGTTGAATGCGTGGTACAAGCAGCAACTGAACCCTGGTTATACGTAATCGGGTCAATCTCCACATCACCGAATTCAGGTATCTCGCCACCAAGAGGAGCCAGATCCTCATAACGAAGGTTGCGGGGGTCATTCTCTTGTTCGGGATTGAAAACAAGACCGAAGCGTTCTTCTTGCTGAAAGATCTTTGAGAGGAAGTTCTTGATCATATTTTGTCTGAAGATTTAACGATTCCTCGGTTACCAGCATGTGATAATCACAATGCCATCTCCACCCTCCCCTCCCTTTCCTCCCGTCGTACCTCCCCCACCACCACCTCCGCCCGCCCCGCGAGCACCATTTCCACCATATCCTCCAATGCCTACGTTAGATGACGAACCGCCGACTCCACCAAATGAGAAGAATGGTTTCCAGAGTTGCACCCCACCGGAACCGTCAAAGGACCCCGTTGCAGGAGTTGCTGGTCGCTGTTCACTTAGATAAGAGTTTGGGATGGCCGTAAAAGCACCACCAGCAAAATCGACAGCAGTAGTTCCAGCTCCGCCAGAACCTCCCGTACATACCGCGCTCGTAATGGGGATCGCTTGTGCTACTCCGTTACCACCAGTTACTGCTCCGCCAGCCACGCCGGATTGCCCTACGATAAAATTAAAAAATCCGAGTCCAGCCAAAGGCATAATACCGATAAGAGCGGACCCTGATGCTGCTCCTCCGCCACCAACGGCAGCAGCGGTACCCGTGCCGCCCCCACTAGCGGGCGTTAGTCCAGAGACAGCAATAACATTTACTGCCGCGTTGTTTGGGAAGATAGCCACGTATGACAAAACCCCATTTGAGGCAGCTCCTCCACCTGACCCGACACCCGTACCACCTGCCCCAACCTGAATATACAAAACATCGGGTAACAAGCTCGCTGGCACTAATACCCGTGTGACTCCTGATGAGCCGCCTCCTCCCCCACCACCACGAGCTGAACCGGCGATACCAGTAAAACCTCCCCCACCACCACCTCCACCGCCAATACAAAAAATATTCACCATCGACACGCCGCGTGGTTTTCTCCAGGTCATCCATTGCACATTGTTCACCGTCGAAGGCGTGGTGAATATCTGGCTATCACCATTAGTGGGGGCTGGTAAATGGGAAGTATCGAGCATACTTAGTATTTTCCGGCAACGACTGTTGCTACCCAACCAGCAGCAACTGCTGTCGCTAGGCCGAAGTAAATTCGGAAACCTGGGTTAATTGCAAAGCTCATCGGGTAGTCAATTTCTATAGTCGCCGATGTTGCTATGGCCGTAATAGCGGGTAGCGAAACTTCTCCATAAAATTGGTTGTTCGTGGCTGTAGCCGGTGTTGCGCCGTTGTTAATGTAAATACGGGCAACGCTTGCAACGTTCGTACCTCCAGCCTTAAAACGGATACGCTGGATATATCCGCCGTTTGTTGCGTCGGCTGTGAAGATGAGCGAAACGTCGGCGTCTATACCCGTGTAGTCGTTCGCGGCGGCTGTGACGAGCTGATTCATTCCTGTTGTGCCGTCGTTACTCACGTCCCCTATAAGTGTGTAAATTGGTGATGTATTTGCTGGCATATATATATATTTATGGCATAGCCCAGCCCTTAGCAAAGGCCACAACCTTGCCCTGTGTTACCCCTCCTCCTCCGGAAGGCGTGGCGAACGTTCCGTCACCCCGTAAGAAAGTAGTCGTATTATTTGGTGGTGTTGGCACTGCGCCTCCAACGGTCGCGCTCATCGCGGGGAGATCGGAATTTATAGCTATACTCGGGACACCCGTGCCCGTTGTGTTTTTTAACAACCCAGTTGCTAAACCTGATAACGCCACCCCGTTAATTCTCACCACTGTCAATGCTGTAGCGCCTGTAGCATCGCCTGTATGTGTGGCGTTGGATACAAGCCCTGAATAAAGAGTGTTTGTTGCATTATCGCCCGTGTTCGTACCCGATAGGTTAGAACCTACAACCGTTCCAGAAGCGTTAACGGACGAAGGCGTGATAGCTCCAAGCGTTAAAGTAATCGCTGGGGTAGTAGTAGCATTGGCTACCGAGCCTGAAACACCATTAGCAGTAGTGACGGCGACTGAAGTTACGGTGCCGCCTCCTCCGCCACCACCTGCCTCAAGAGAAACCGTTGCACCTCCAGATGTGCGTACCGATAGTTCTCCAGATCCTGGATCAACAAAAATCGTACGAGAATCCGCGGGGGGGTTGCTCGGCGTTGCAGACTCGCTAATATTGAGCCCGTCTGCACCCAGTTGATGAATATTAGTAGGCACAAATATTTATGAGCCTTTAATTTTTTTTACGTCTTCAACGAGTCGTTCAAGAGTTCCCTCGATTCTGATAAGCGTTTCACGCATCTCGATACGAAGTTTTCTGTCTTCCTTTTGGATTACCTCGATTTCATCGATCTTTCTTGTGAGTCCGACAACATCCATATGTAGCTTGGTCAGCCAGATGACACCCCCAACGAGAGCAAAAGCGAGTCCTATGGTTATTCCCGTACTTTCAGAAATGATCTCCATAGCCCCTATCTGAACTTGTCTCTTAATGTGCGTACATCCTCAGTGCGATCTGCGTTCTCACGGGCAAAGAAACTAAGAAGCCTGATAATGAGGATCTTTTCATTCCGTTCAAGCTCTACCTCGCCCTCAACCCCAATCTTGCCCTTTAAGGCAGTCTCAACATCCTCATAGCGTCTAAAGAGTGGTGTTGGACTCGCAAAAGCGAGAAGACAGAGATCGATTTCTTCCTGAGAAAATGTCATATGGTGATTACGCTGGCTTAGAAATCTTGTAAAAACGCAAGAGAGCGCCATCAGTAGAAGCTTCGTTGATCACGGACATCCCAACGCCAAGCAGGTAATCCCCAATAGGCGCGATTCCTATCGCACAGTTATCAGTCAGAATAAGACCGGATGCGCCGATGTCATTACTCTTACTTGCGAACTGCCTTCTCGTGGTTGATGTAACAGATCCTCCACTACTTCCATACGTTCGGATATTTCCGGTCGCAAAGTCGTAGTTATAGAAGGTCGTACCATTAAAATCCGTTACTCCCGCAACACCAGAACCGAGCGCTCTATCCGTTTGGCGTACCGCCGTCAAACCTGTGACCGTATAGCGTAGGATTGCAGTCGCGGCTGTAGTTTTAAAGAGAAGTTCGGCGTCTGATCCCATCCCGCTGATAAAATCAACCGCAGGGTCTGACCCAGAAATGGTCAGTTCGGTCGGAGACGTCAAATCCTTTGCAAGACGTACAATCTTGATCTGCCCTGATACACGGGATGCGACGTAAACGTAACTTGACGTCGCGACAATACCTACAGATTCCGTCGTCCATGCATAGGTAGCTTCCGTAAGAGATACAGTCGTTCCATCGTAGAAAAACATCTGTGAGTTGGTATCAATCGCGTATCTAAGAACAATGATTTTTGAGTTTGGAGTCGTATCCGTCTCAAAAGCGAGATAGCCGTATGTTCCACTCGTATCAACAGCAAACTGAGCGCGTCCGGTCGTGGCATCGAGAAGGCCAAGGGTGCTATCAATAACGGCCTCTTGGTATCCTGGAAGAATTGGATCTGGAGAAGCGACGCTCGATGCAAGTTGATCAAGACCTTCCTGGACATTCGTCGGGTCTGTTCCTGGCCAATCAGCTGATGTTGTAGGGGTATATGTGACCTGTGTTGCGATGCCTTTGAGGTTTCTCGTTGGAACAACAGATAAACTAGGTTGATCCGTAGAAACACGAGCACCGGCAGAAATGTTGAAAACAACTGTGCCCGCTGCACCGATTATCGTCTCTGGATCAACCTCAGTTTGATCGTATGAGAAAATAACGATCGTTCCACCAGCACTCACACGGACAACAGGACTGCCACCGTAAAAGATTCCAGCTGCGTCGTTTAAGCTGAAGAATAGCGTTCCACCACTACAGTCAAAGACCGGTTCGCCTGAACTATTTGCGTTATAAAAAACTGAACTGAAACGCAGGGACGTGATATTGAAAATTGCCGTAGTCTGCGTATATACCGGTAGCTCACTCTCTGAACTTACGCCGAGTCGGTCAATTGCGATAGGAAGAGACGCCCAAACACAACCGTCAGCGAGCGTAAGCGTTGCACTCACAGTGTCACTCATGGCGCCGTCAAGATAGAAGTTCTCCATCTCCCAAGTTCCGGATGGCATGATACACGGCGCAATAGAGTCGTCGAACTGCGCAGATTTAATACCCTGGATCGCAAGCGCAGCTGCATAGAGATCTGGCCAGTTGTCGTAAACGTTTTCAGCCTGAACTCCACCTGGTCGAAAAACGACAGGCGTACCAACAGCGCTTGTTCCGGAGCTGCCGAGGCCTGCACCCGTAACAACAGGGCTTAATTGAAGACCCATATTAGACCTTTACGAAATAGAACTGTAAAATCCCCGCTCCTGAGACCGTAGAAAGATAAATCGTGTCAGTCGCTGAAAGGGGGAGCGCGAGCGCTACGCCTGCACTAAGCGTGAAGTACGTTGCCATACCTACAGCTTCTGAGATCTTTAAATCCGCGTTGCACTGCACCACCATCTCCGCGGCGTTAGTCGGAACGACAATGGTAGTCACCGTCGCATTTATAGTGAGTGGCGAAGTCTGTGGTGTCCCTGTAGCGTCGGAAGTTAATATTCCCGATCCAGTCATGATCGGCACGCGGTTATTGTCCCGCTGTAGTTTTTCAAAATTCTTTGCCATATATTTTAGATGAAAGTCACGTAAGCGTTCCGGTCTGTGTCCATAAGCCATTTTCCAAGCGTTCCCGTGATCGTCTCAGCAAGCTTACAGGTCACACGATTGTTATCGCGCTTCGCATCCCCCGAAGCACCAGATGGCGCAACTGTTTCAGGGGTAATAAGAACGAGCATTTCACCGGTTGATGTGTCAGCCTTGATCGTTCCTATATCACCGAGGATATATTCCTCAGCAAGTAGGGACGTCACTCTGTTTTGATCTCGTTTTGCCTCTGCCATACATTAAATGCTGCTTTGAGTTTGACTCGATCATCATCGATCTTTTTCTGTTCTTTTTTGAGTAGACTCCGTTCAACACCCAACCGGTCGAGCATCCCCTCAAGTTTCACCCGTTCAAGTCGTGTCGTAGCGACAAACTGTTCAAGTTCTTTCGTCTTTTTCTCGAGGATGTTGCGTGCTTCAGTAGTCTTCTGTTCGAAATCTCTCCTCTGTTCCTGCATGGAATACTTGGCGGAAACAAGCTGTTCAGTAATGGCTGTTGCTTCTTTTTGCATTTGTTCGACGATGTGGAAGTACTCATCCGTCTCTTTGACGGCTTCCTTCGCTTGTTCAAGAACCCGTGCAATCCTGTCTGTCGCCTCAACTTCACGGTTTTTTAGAAATGCCTCTTTCTCCGCTTTAAGAGCATCGAGCGCACGTCTACCCTCTTGCACAGCAAGAGCTAGGCGTGCCTGTTCCTGAGCGAAGCTATGATCCATATCTAGGATTTTTTAGCTTCCTGGAGCTGGCTTTCGAGCTTCTCCATGGAACTGCGTTTATCAACTGGCAGTCCAAGCTTCTCCATCTCAGTCATCACGTCGATCTTGGTGCGTCCTGACTGTAATACGCTGACGTTGATGCCCTCTGGTGGATTAGCATTGATCTCATCAACACGCTTACGGAGAATTTCCGCCTGCGATAGTTCGTGAGAAATCGGCATGTTTGAAGCATCAATCATGATCTTTGCAATGAGCTGGTTTTCATCGTCTCCAGTAAATGGAGCACGATCTTTACCTAGTACCTCCTTTGACATGCCTGCGAAGAGAATCTTGCGAGCTAAGTGACGAGAAAGGAGTCTTCCGAGGTCGTATGGGAAAAGCATGACTTCATTCGCTTTAACCGTGTACGGAACCCCGTGATACGAATGCGTAAAGTCTTCTGATGTGATGTTTGTGAAACGAACGATACGAGAAAGATCCATGTTCATACGCGGTTGGTAACGAGAGACTCTTCTTGCCCCCGACGACTAATGTGCCGCTTGCTCTCCCCATAAAGGGAGAGAATAGCGACTCACTAGACAGCCTGGATTGCCATGCAGGCAAGGAATCCCTTGTCGACAGTGGTATTAGCAGCCAATGAGTAACCGGCGGTAAATCCATCGAAGTTGCCCTTAGCGGTAATACCGATAGTTGCATAACCTTCAGTGTCGTCACCTGGAGTAAAGTTTACGTTTGCCGTAACTACGGTTCCTCCGATTACGATGCCAGGACCCTTTGCGAGTACCCAACCGTAATCGTTTTGAGCGAATGCAACCTGAGCTGCACCGTTCACGAATGTAGTTAAAGTAGTAATAGGAGACTTTTCAGACAATGAGTTCACTGTAGAAATAGTGATATCGGAGTCAGCAACAGCGAGTGCTGTACCTAAAGCCCACTGCGAGTAGAGTTCAAGAGTGTCAGCTGTGTTGGTCTTGATCTTCGCAACCTGACCTTCACCAACTCCGTCGTCTACAACAAGCCAAGCATCGTTGAATGCACCAACTGTCCAACCTGCAGAAGCTTCTGTGACGAAGACGATCTGACCAATGCCGTTTGTGCCAGAAGACACAGTGTCAACACCGGTATTTACTACTGGAGAAACGAGCATTCCCTTAGATGCAGTTTCGTTAAGCTTTACGTAGACCCATGTAGAGCCATCAGGCGTGTTTGCCTTAGCACCGAGGATCGCGTTAGGTGCAGAAGAAGCTTGCAATGCGTCCTGAAATGAAATTCGTACCATATGTTTTCAGCCATCCCCTTAAAAGGTTCAGGCGATTTTCGCTGAGCCAGCGATTGAATAATTAACTAACAACGACCTCACCACTCTGAGTATTCTCACCCTCTGCAGGAGCTTCGATAGGGGCTTCAGATGGTGCCTCTACACCCGTTCCAACTGCTGGTGCGACTACTTCCTCAATCTTCTCTTCGTCCATATTTGTCATATTTATTAAGCTGTAACACCGGTCATGCGTCCCTGGAGACGTGGTGCTGCAGAACAGAACTCACCCTGGAACATGACGTAACCAACCTCAGCCAACTGATCGACAGGAGTCATCATGTCGCGGAAGTTGAAGCCTCTAGGAGCCTTGCGTGATCCGAAAGTCCCATCAGGTGCTCCATCAGTCTTAGAGAAGTTGATCGTTGAGAACTGTTTCTCAGAAGAAAGGTCGATAGCTGCAAAACCAAAGTTCTTAGCCGCACCAGCCTTCTTCGAATTCACGAAGAAGAAGTTGCCAGAAGGACAGTGTTCGTCCTTCATAACTGGAGTTCCACGGTAGGTAACAGCGCGGAAGCCCTGTGTTCCTGAAAGACCATCTTTGCACATCACGATTCCATCTGGAGTCATGGAGGCCATCTGGCTACCAGCCGCCGTATAGTTTGCGTGAACAATTGGGGTCAAAAGTGATTCGTAGACGCTCCAAACTAATTTCGTTGTGAATACACCTGTTGGGCTATCAGTTCCCTTCTCAACCGCGTCGTACCCCGTAGCCATCTTGGCCAAGGTCAAAGCGCCTGTAGAAGCGAGGTAGTAACCATCAAGGGCTGGGTAGGTTGTGCGCGAAAGTGATCCGTATGTTGAGTAGTTCGTACCGTCATCAGCTGCCATCTGAATAGATGACCAGTTGTTTCCGCTGCCTGTACCTGTGTAGACTTCATCAGCGAAATCTTCGAGGAGATCAGCCATCTGGCTGTTCATTTCGGTTGCAACGAGATCAAGAACGCGCTCGTCTCCACGGTTCAAGTGTTGTTCGATAGTCGCAATAACAACTGGCTTGTAGATTGCGCGTGGCTGGAACGACAAGCGTGTACGGTTGTTCTGACGATCAGAGTCAAGCTGATCAGCGACTCCTGTGACGCCACCGTTTGTAGAGACTGCGTACTTGATTGGAATCTCGTAGGCTGTACCGGTTGACCATTCCTGAGCCTCAGAAAGAGCGTTCAAGAGAAGTGGGGAACCAACGCTAACCTGTGAGAATAATTCAGGGACGATGTAGGTTCGTGTAATGGATGTGACTTGTTCACTAAATTGCATAAATGATTATTGATTTCTTACAATCCAACGAGCTTTTTCCATGGGAGATTTCACATGGGGAGGGAATGTTGGTAATCCACCTCCGCTGACTTTTGATGTGCCTACGGGTTCGGAAGCGCGGGATTGAATATTTTTCATGATTCTCTCCTCTTGCCGTGCGAGCGCGTCCTCTGTCGCCTTCATGTTCTGATAAGCAGGAATGAGGGATGGGAAGCCGTACTTCGCTGCGTGAGACATGACGCGGTTGACATCAGCTTTAGGATCAAGAGATTGCACCTGTTCGATCTCTTGCGCTATATAAGCGTCCTGCTGTTGCTTCGCTTGTTCTTCAGCTGCTGCAGAATCGGCGATCCGTTGCCAAATCTGTTGCTCAAGTCCTTGAGCGAGTTCACCGTAATTTCCTGGAGCCCACTCAGGATTTGTCCAAGGAGCCTCGATAGGCTGCCGTGTTTCGACTGGCTGAGCTTTTGCTTTAAGCGCGGCCAAATCTTGGCTCTTGCGTGTGTACTCAGGAAGGAAGTTTTCTTTCCACTCTTTAGCAAGCGTGGCAGCATCTACTTTCTTTCCATCTGGGAGTTCATATTCAGCAGGTGGCTGAACCTCCGCCTCTTGTGACGCAGCAGGCTGTTCTACCGGTTGTTCTACCGATGCAACTTCCTGTACGCCTTCAAGCCCTGTCTCTTCTTCCATACTTATTTTTCGATCTCCTTGTGAGGCCTGGTCGTATGACTGTCCTCTCAAGGTCTAATCGGGTTAGAAGTGAGTTTCTCCGTCCCTCGGAAGAGGCGGAGTGACCCACCACTAACCTTTAGGAAACTTCTTTCCAGCGGCGGCGGGAAGCGTCTTTTTAACGACAATTGCTGCTGGTGCTGTTTTACTTTTGAGTGCCCGTAGAGCTTCCTGTGCGTTTGCGTATGCCATAGGGTTAAATTAGTGGTTGTTGAGGTTGTTCTGGTGGTAATTGCTCTTCTGGTGAGATCTCCCCTGGTGGGATCTCCCCTGGTTGTCCCTGCTCCCCGCCCGAAATTCCCTGTAACTCACTCATTTCTTGTTCAACGCCGAGCACCTTTGCAGGATTGGTCTGATAGAGGAACGCATTGCGTGCCTTCTCTTTCGGATTCTGGTAGCCGGCTTCTTCGAGATAATCAAGTGGTGAGATAAATCCGGCCTGAACGTCTGTCTGCGCGCGTTCGAAAGCGAACTGTCTGTCGAGAGGCAGAGTTTTGCCTGGGATCACACGGACTTCGATACCGTTCTCAATGTCGTCCTGCATGATCGACATAGCTTCCAGCGCTTCATCAGCTCCAAGGTCTTTAATCAAGTGATGTTCGGTGTATTTAGTCTTCATTAGCTGCATCCACCAGCCGAAAAGCTCACCAGATACGTAATCGACAACCTGTACAAGCTCGTTTAGACGTAAAAATGATTGCTCAATGAGCGCTAAGCGTCCGGCTTTTGTCTCTTGGCCTTCTCGTTCACCTCTAAAGGCTGAAGAAGCAGCCATGATGTTGTCGATCTCGCTACGGGAGTCCTGCATGTCCTGGAACACGAAAGCTGGAAGTCCTTGTCCGAACTCCCTTTGCACGCCAGAAACGACACCCTTGCCCCACAACACGCCACCCGCGTCATAGCGGAGGGTCTGCGCGTCTGCCTTAGCCATAACCGAGGCATCGACCTTCGTGATGCCGTTTACCATCTCCGTATTGAGGAAGATTGAGTACTTAATACGATCAACGGATTCCTGGAGAGACGTAGCTTGTTCAATGAAAGAAGTACGACCGATAGGTTTATCCTCATTGTTTAAGATTGTCGCGAAAATGTACGGCTTTCGTGGCCGATCAAAATAATTAAAGAGGTAGGCTTCGTAATTTCCGTCTTTTTCTGCACGACGGAGTTCTTGTACTGAAGCTTCTTCTGACGGCTGACCGTCTTCACCGACCGGCTGAGGAAGGGTCGCTGTACGCATGTTTGAGAGCTTGTCTTTGAGTGGAGAACTATCATTAGCATCCAAAGTCTCCATCTCTTCACGTGTTGTAAGAAGTCCATCCCAATCCCAATATGGATTTCTGCCCTTATAAAGGAGAATCCCTTTATATTTTACGAAAAGATCCGTGCCGATCCAAGCTTCCCTATAGGTACAGGTCGGGTTGTCGATTAAGAGACGCTCCTCGATCGTGCCCGAACCATCCAAAATAGCCTGTTTCCTATCAGGAAACATATCTATGAGTTTCAAAAGTGTGGTCTCGATCTCCTCAATCGCGAAGTCACTCTCATCTTCGTTCTTTGCCGTAGCACTAAAACGAACCTTGTTTGGATCAACACGACGAGCGTCAATGTTGTTCTTATCAATGTTCCAGTACGGCTTGAGGATCATGATCCGCGAGAAATAGAGATCACGAAGAGTCATGCGTAAAGTCTCCTTTACATTCACTTTCTCATAGCGAAGCGTTAGAGCTTTCTCCAACGTGTGTGAAAGTTTTTTCGCTTCATCTCCGCTTCGAGCAGGAATGACGTTTGGTTTCGGTGGGTTTGCAATCAACGAGTTGATCACAGCCTCAACGTTTGTAAACACTCGATTAGAAGAGATACGTGGACGTGATGGTGGGATACGAGCGCGCTTATGCCACTCCATCTCCCCCTTGTACGTCTGTGTATTCTTCTCGGTGACACGTTTAATTTCACCCCAGACCGTGGAGGCGGAATTCCAGCGGCTGTCAATGAGCTCGCAGATCTGAGGGTCTTGGAGATCGAGATAGCGCATAATCGCTAAGAATAATAAAGAAACACCAGAAAACTGGTGCGGATAGGGGACGCTTTATTGAACTATTGTTAACGATTGCCCTACTTTCTAGTTTTTATAAGGTAAACCAAATACTTTAGTTGGTCGGGGCTAATCTCTACTCTGTAGTTGTCTTTGAGGTAACGAGAGACCTTGGCGTATCGAATACCGTTTGTGGTTCTTGATGAAGAGAACCGTAAATCATTCCTCATCAAGAAGTACACATCCCGTAGAAAATGTTGTTTCACGAACCAGCGTTCACTCAAGCGTCTAAGAATCTCCTCCATAGTTTGTTCGATGTTCGAGCACTTCTTCAAGGTTCTGTCTCCAGCCCTCCTTCGTCTGCACGACGGCTTGAGGAGTTCGAGAGTCAACCATACTAGCCGCTCCAGACACATGCATCTGTTTAGCCATATACCAATAAAGAGTTGCAAAGAAGTAGTGATCCTCTCCAGTCAGCGAATCCCAGACATATCGCTCAACACCCATGTTATTAGATTCTTTGATACGTCTAAGGTCGCCACAATGTTTCACGTAGGTACGAAAGTCCCTATCAGATGGAAGCGAATAGAGGATCTTCCCATCGAGAAGTTCAGTCACAACGCGGTCAATCAGGCGGTTTCGATCAGCGAAGACGATCCCCTTCTTATCGTTCTCCCCCCAGCGAATAACAGTATTATTCTCCTTATCAGCTGAGAAGTGACAAATAAAGAAGTTCTCTTTTGTATCCTTGTAGTGATGAGCCATGGTGTTCTCAGGCATTGCGTCCATGACTGAATACGGTTTAAACCTTGCAAGCAGTTTGTCGAGTTCGTGCCACTCGGTAAAGGTTCCAATCTGTAATATCCCCTTTTCACTACCAAGAACGTAATGTTTCACGTTGCCGACATCGACGCCGAGGTAATAATGGCCAGTATCAATGTTCTTTGGAGTCCAGTTGTCTAAAATGGCGTGCCGTTCGATCTTCGTGTCTCCAGGCGAATACGGCTCGCCCAGGATGAAGTTATTAAAATATTCAGGGTTCTTCCCCTCGTCCCACTGCTCAATAACGTATTCGGCAGAGATCTTTGGTGCAAACATGAGCGTCATGTGATAACCAGAGAATTTCGCTTTTGGGTCGCCGGTCTGTACCCACTTACCGCGGCGGCGGTCGTCATCTGAGAGAGGTTCATTGCATCCAGCACAGACATAAACTTTAAGCACAAGATCAATGCTCTCCGGCCATGTCATCGGATGTGCGTGTCCATTGCGACAAGTTACAAACCATTCCTTTTTATCGCTCTCCGCCCAGTCAGCGTCTACCCCAGCTCCATCAACCGAGGGGTTTGAGAGTGACCAGACACCTCGAAAGGATGAAGAGATCGTACGAGATTCAAAGTCACGTAATTTCTGCTGATCTGAGCGGTCTTTCTCGTCTTGAATGATAATATCCGCAGTTGTAGAGAGTGCACCAGACTTCGAAATTGTTCCCTTGTAGTGCAGGAATCTGTCCCCGATCTGCTTGCGTTCAACGTTGTCTGACTGAATACCCCTAAAGATAGGGTTAGCCTGAAGGATCTTGTTTGTCTTTGTCGTCACGAACTCAACCGCATCGCTGTCTGTCGGGAACGTATGGATAGGTGATAATCCCTTGTATTTCGCAGCATAGAGGGACTTTAAAAGCATGGTGACGCTCATCCCAATACCTTGAGCAGCTTTCTTGTAGCATTGGTATTGTGACCAGTCCCGCATGGGGTCGTAAAGAAACGGACGATCATAAAAACTAATCGCCTCTCCTCGTTCATTTACAATTCCGTTTTCGACGAGGAATCCGATGATGGAGATTTCGGACGGTTTAAATTCCATGGCATCTTGGCTAGTACGCTTTTTGTAAGCTCGCCGTGACCTGAATTCTCATCCATGTATGTATCGTATTCTTCGTCATTCATTGGGGGGAGAAACTCGGCCTTTTCCCGCACGGGAGACCAGGGCGAAAGTGGTCTTCCTTCTTCAATCCTCTTCTCAACTACGCGGTTAAGCCTCATAGAGATGAAAACTGCAATACCTGTAAGGAGCGCATTAAGTATTGGTTCCATAGACTTTCTTACCGTAAATGCGCATAAACTTGGTAGAACGCTTGCCCTTCTCGTCCCACGGTTGCACGACATCATTCGCGAAGTACTTCCGCTGACGCTTGTTCTCTCGTTCTTTAGAAGCACTAATCTTTAGTTTTGGCATACGCCCATGAGGTCACTCTCTTCAATGAGATACACAGGCTTCCCGTCTAGTTCAAACTCTTCTGGTGAGTACTTCCGATAGATAACCTTATCACCGACTTTCAACGTCTCACTCTCAACTTTGTCACCGATACCTAGGACAATTCCCTTCTCAGCCTGACCTTTCGACTGTTCCGGCATAACAATAGAGCTCGCTTCTTCAAGTGGCTCTACAAGAACGTGTAATCCAAGAGGGGTGATCATACTTGTTTATCGCTAATGATTACTTCAGTTGTAAGAGCGAGGATTGAGACACTGAGAGCGTTCTCGAATGCAGTAAGTGCAACTTTTAATGGGTCAACGACTCCGGTTTCAAAGAACTCTTCGAATTGCTCAGTGACGACGTTATATCCCTTATTCTCGAGCGCAGACTTACGCACGATCTCCGTATCGTTCTTCCCCGCATTCCTCACAATCTGTCTCATCGGGGCTTCAAGAGCTAGACGAATAATTCTGTCACCGTCTGTATTCGTGCTCTCCATTAAGTTTTTTACCTGTAAGTACGCATAACCACCGCCAGGGATGATTCCCATCTGGAGCGCAGCTTGCGAGGCAAAGATCGCGTCCTCAATACGATCCCTGATTTCCTGAGACTCCTCCTCAGTTGTCGCTGCAAGCTTCACTATCGCCATCTTGCCCTCCAAACGTGCGGCGCGCTTCTCGACGTTCCGACGCTCTGCCTCCTTGTATGTCTTTGCTTCTTCACGAATCTCATTTACGCGAGCAGCTACAGCCTCTTTCTTATCGTCATCAGCCCTCAGAATCGTGCGCTCTGTATTCGCGACAAGCGTTTTCACGTGCCCGAGCCATTCTGGTTTCAGGTTCTTTACGCCATCGGCCTCAGTCACGATCTTTGCTCCCGTGTAGATCGCAATATCTCGTAGGACTTCGTCGTGATAAATGATTGGAGACTTAATCGGTAAGATTCGGAATCCGTTCTGCGCTCGGTTCAGCTCGAGTAAGCGCAAGAGTGGTACTTCATAGTCATTGGCAATAATGAGCACAGACTTTACCGCCTTTGCAATAGGTTCGAGCACCTTTGCAAGTGATGTTACGTCGTGAAGCTTTCCGTCATAGATCAAAACGCTGACGTCTTCATACTCGGTTCTGCGACGCTGATAATCACTAAAGAACGTAGGTAGAAATACCCCACGATCAATCTGCATACCCTCTACAATCTCAACAGCTGTCTCTCCATACGTATTCTCAATGGTGACAAGTCCATCAGCTCCAACCGCACTAACCGCTTCAGCGACGATCTTGCCGATCTTCTTATCGTTTGCACTAATAGAAGCGATCTGTTCAATATCCGTAGTTTCTCTTGCCTGACCTCTAAGCGCTGCAAGTACCGGCTCCTTAAGCTCTTCGAGCTCACGCTTCAAATCCTGAGCATCCTTGCCCTCATCCAAGAGACGGAGACCGCTCCGGATGATTGATTGTGCAAGAACACACACCTGCGTTGTTCCATCGCCTACAACGTCACACGTCTTCACTGCGGCGGTCTTAATCAAATTAGCACCTTTTGCAGCGGCCGTATCGTGGAAAAGCTCAATGTTTCTCGCAACCGTTACACCGTCCTTTGTCGTATGACCGTGAGATGTCACAACATTTCTACCCTTTGCACCCATGGTTACCTTCACAGCATTCGCGACAGTGTCAACGCCTTCAAGCAGTTTAAGACGGGCATCGCGTCCGTAAAACACTTCACGAATAGTCTCTTTCTCTGCCATAGCATTAGGTTAGTTTATCTTTCATCTCTTCCTCGTAGAGCGCTGCAAGCTTCAAGGCTACTTCTGGTGGGATCAAACTTATCTTCTCTCCGCCTGTAGTGTGATCAACTTCACTCTTCTCTGTCCAGTCAAAATTATTTATCAGATGGAACTTCGTCATGCTTGAATTGAGAGTGCCTTTTAGGCCTCCTACAACGGCTCTAGTTTCTAATATCCCCTTTATTTTTTGTATAGTTTCCGAAATCTCATCGTCTGTTTTAAAGGCATTCCTCCATTCACTGAAACGCTGAAGGCTATATGGCTTGTTCGTAATAATCTCTCCGATATAGATGATATTGCTGTTACTAGCCAATTTTTGATATATATCCTGCATTTCTGCCAGAACGAATTCCGGAGTGTAGATAACGGGTTTAGTCTCCATAGAAAAATGTTTACTCACTAATTCCAAGTTCCTGTGCAATGCGAATCACGAGATCTTTTCTGATGATGTATTTGTTACCGAGCTTTTCAAATGCCGTCGTCAGCATCTCACTCTTCTCATCTGCGAGTACAAGACCGGTCATCTCGTCTCGTACCTCTTGGGCAAGATGTTCTGCCCTAAGTCTCGTGAACTCTCTCTGAATTTGTTGACCAAGTGCTATGTCCTCTTCATGAGGTATATCCTTCCCTTCATAGGGTTTCAGAATCTCTGCGCGATACTCCTGTGTCTTTGTCTCAATCGTCTTTAGCGCGCTGTAGTACTTTGAGGCTTCAAACATGGTGTTCACACTGTCCCTAATGTGCTCAAGACGCATCACGGCCTTCACGCCAAGGTCTGGGAAGAGTCCGTGGAGATCAGTACTCATGTCTACTCTCAGGAATTCGTTTAAACCCCACAATGATTCAGCTGAGAGAGATAGCGTCTTCATATCTTTTTATTAGATAAATGTTGACTAATGTGCCGCTTGAGAGTGAATTTAAACAACTTCTCTAATCTTTTGGTCTCGATCTTGAGGTATGCGTTTGAAAAATCCTTCAGACGTAGATGGACGCGCCCATTCCAATCCAAGGGATCATCTAAAAGCTCCATGTGACAACGAGCAAAGTCTATGGCCATTTTCTCATTTCTCGTTGTTTCACCTATATATATTTGGTCTCCCATAGTCTTATTTACATACATGACCTTTCTTCTTTGCTCTCGCACAGATGGGACATTTCATGCAAATGTTTTTAATAGCTAGTTTGTTTCATTAGTATTTAAATAGCGTAATTCGTTCTTCTGCTAGTTATGTGCTAAATAAACGGCTTTATCAAAGCGAAGCCGTAAACGCTAGTTGTAGTTCAAGCACTACCGACACGGCGATAGTTCTTCATCTTGGCCTCGATTGAGATGCTGAGACAGGTGAACCCCGCATTGTCTTCGAGGATCTGCCTGATCTTCGCGAGTACTTCGTCACGCGTAGTACCCACAGCGACGACTACACGGCCTTGAGTGAAGCGGAGACGTGCCTCAATCACTTGGTGGTAACCCGCGTACAGCCACAACGGATACACCGGTAAGCAGTGA